>VYLP01000012.1_pt1 | contig 193484 bp, 198 predicted proteins | sample 5114311 | NCBI WGS metagenome assembly VYLP01 (sample SAMN12291775, study PRJNA351875) | freshwater metagenome | isolation source: freshwater lake | place: USA: Michigan, Lansing Lake | collected 2013-08-14 | reverse complement strand
CATCGGCGTATACGCCGATACCCCGTAAACGGGGAAGCGGCGTGTCCCCACTGCTGCCGGCTGCCGCTTCCCCACTCGTGGGGTATCGGCGCATGCGCCGATGTGTCCCGAAGGAACTGAAGGGGTATCTCAGCATGAGCGCGTCGCTCCGTGAGTGTGAGCCCCTCACACCCCGTTTACTTGACCTTTTGATCTCGCGCTCATACCTAAGCGACATGATCGCACGTCCTATTCTCACCGTTCCGAACCCTATTCTGAAGCAAATCTCTACCCCGGTTGCGGCGGTGGATGATGCCATCCGCGCTTTGATGGATGAGATGCTGGAGAGCATGTATGAAGCTAAGGGCATTGGCTTGGCCGCTGTACAGATTGGCGAGCCCGTCCGCGTGATCGTGATGGACCTTGAATGGGGCAAGGCTGACGCGCCAGATCACCGTGCGCCGCGCTTTTTTGTGAACCCTGAAATCATTTGGCGCAGCGACGATTTGGCCCCCTATGAAGAGGGTTGTTTGTCAGTTCCCGAATATTATGACGATGTAGAGCGCCCCGCCAAAGTGCGCTTGCGCTATCTCAACCGCGACAATGAGCTGGTCGAGGAAGATGCCGAAGGCATGTTCGCGACCTGTATCCAGCATGAGATGGACCATTTGGAAGGCGTTTTGTTCATCGATCATCTCTCGCGCCTGCGCCGGGACCGCGCCTTGGCCAAAGTGAAGAAGATCAAGCGGGCTGCGTGAGCCCAAATTGACCTCTGCTTCGCCCCTTCGCCTCATCTTCATGGGCTCGCCCGATTTTGCGGTGCCCACCTTGGCGGCCCTAGTTGAAGCTGGTCACAAGATTGCTTGTGTTTACTCCCAACCGCCTAAGCCAGCAGGACGAGGCAAAGCGCTGCGGCCTACGGCGGTGCATGCGTGGGCGCAAGCGCGCGGTATCGAGGTGCGCACCCCATCGAGCTTGAAGGGCGCAGAGGCACAAGCGGAATTTGCCGCTGTGGAGGCCGATGCCGCGATCGTGGTTGCTTACGGTTTGATCCTACCCAAAGCGATTTTAGACGCGACCCGCTTAGGCTGCTTCAATCTGCACGGGTCACTTCTGCCGCGCTGGCGTGGGGCAGCGCCGATGCAGCGGGCCATTGAGGCGGGCGACGTTGAGACCGGCGTGCAAGTCATGGCGATGGAAATTGGCCTCGATACTGGCGGCATCTATGCCACCGCCCGCACGTCAATCAGCGCGCAAGATACCACAGGCACCCTGCACGACCGCCTTGCAAGCCTTGGGGCGGCTTTGATGGTTGAGGCTTTGCCGCAGATTGCGGCAGGTGCATTGCCCTGCGTCCCGCAAGCTGAGGACGGTATCACCTATGCGGCCAAGATCGACCGGGCTGAGACCAAGATTGATTGGGCAAAGCCTGCAGACGTCCTAGACCGCGCTATTCGCGCCTTTTCACCCTTTCCCGGCGCTTGGTGCCTTTTACCCGATGGCGCACGGGCGAAGATCCTCCTGTGCCAAGCAGAAGCAGGCGAGGGTGCTGCGGGGACTGCGTTGGATGACCGCCTCCTCATCGCTTGTGGACAAGGGGCGTTACGCCTTTTGAAAATCCAACGCGAAGGCAAAGGGGCTTTGGATGCGACTGATTTCTTGCGTGGAAATCCGGTTTCCGTTGGAAATATTTTTTCCTGAAGCTATCGCTTAAAAACAAGTTGCAAGATTAAAAAATCGTACTTAGGCTGTGCTGCATTACTGCCCTTAACGGGTGATATTTTTAGAGCAATTTTTATGGGGGTGAATATGCTTTCTCAAGCGAAGCGCTTTTTTTTAGGCGTCACCTGTTTGGCTTTTAGCGTTGGGCCTGTTTTCGCTGACTCAACCAACTCAACGTCCAATGATCCTATGATTGCCTACCGTGCCTATGATCAGGCGGTGGCTGAGGGCAAGCTGACCGACGCTGCCGCTTATGCCCAAGTGGCGTGGAAAAATGCGGAGACCACTTGGGGTCCCACGAATGCCAATACGGCAGGCTTGGCCTTTAACGCAGCTTGGTCGCTGGCCCTGATCGGAAAGGCACCAGAAGGGCTGGAGCCTGCAAAGCGTGCGGTTGAACTCGCCGAGGTCGGGGCGAAAGCCTACCAAGCCTCGGAAGCGCAGTTTCTTTTGGCCTATGCTGAGTTTGAGGCCGCAGAGAAAGGCGAGCAGCGCAAGAAACTAGATGTGCTAGATAAAGCAGCGAAAGCCGTCGAAGGCTCATGGGGCGATATGTTGGTAGCAGACGCCCTCATAAAGGCGTCCATTCTTGCCTCTGTAACAGCCCAAAACACCAAAGGCGCAAACTTGGCGGAACGAAGTTTGGCAGAGGTGACGCGTTTAAGTCCCAATCAAAACGACCGCTTGTCTATGGTTTACTTGGCGCGCGCAATTTCTAAGTTGGCCGATAAAAGAACGATGCGTGCCGCATATGAGGACATTGTCAAAGCCCGAGTGCTTTACGGGCAAAAGAAAGCTCCCGACGATCGCACGTGGGGCATGCTGAGTGCTTGGGAAATGGTGGCTCGAGGTCTGATTCAATCGACTTCAGGATCGTCTGAAGTTGTAGGCACGCGAATTGGTCGACCAAGCAGTGAACCAAGGAAATACAAAGACGAGGAAAGTGCGAAAGTCTTCACCAAAAGGCCTGCTGAATGTGACGGCATTTCCAAGCTCAAGCGCAGGCCGGTTGGGCGCGATATTGAACCGATGCGTGTCTCGTATTTTTCAGTAAACTTGGGTGGCGTCCATGCTGTGATTGATCTTGGCCCAGATGGCCGTGTGCTCAACCCACGCGTGACTGGTGTTGTGCCCGACCAATCCTACGCCGAGGCTACCTTGAAAGGCATCTCGACCTGGCAGTATGAATTGCCGGCAAATGCCCCAGCTGCCTGTTTGAAGGACTACAACATCACCGTGGTCTTCTCGATGCCGAATTAGGCTTGCCCTTCAAGCAATAATATCCGGCGTCAATTGGTCTTCCCAGTGCGCGATTTCGTCTTTGAGCGCGAGTTTGCGGCGTTTGAGACGCATGATGCCAATTTGGTCATAGGGCGCGGTCTCTTGTAGGGCTTGGATCGCACCGTCTAGGGCGCGGTGTTCCTCACGCAGGGCGAAAATTTTGGCCTCAAAGCGTTCTGCATCGGCATCTTCGGAAGGTGAAGTCCAGTCGCTTGCCATAAGGCTTCCTCATTTTGAGCGCGTGCCAAGTTATCAAACCGATTGCCCAGCATGGGCGAGGCGCTTCAACAGTGCGTCTAGCGCCGCGTCAAGAGGGACATGGGCTGCACGGAGGCATTGGATCAGGCCATCATAGCCACTTAAGGGCTGCCCCTTAATTTCGCTTAAATGCAAAATCTGCAAAATCGTTTGTTCGGAGGCTAATTCAGCAGCCAATAATTGAAACCGGGTTTCGGCGACCAAAGTGTGCGGCTCGGTCTGGGGTTCGGCTTTCAGGGCGCGTCGGCGCTGGCGCAGCGGCGTCACCAGTTGTCGCGTTAGTTTTTGTGCCAAGCGCTGGGTATCGGTGGCCTCAAACCCTTGCCCAAGGCGGGCCCGATAGAGGGCAAAGATCAGATAAGTCACGTCCAGCCCATAGCGGTCTTGCGCTGACAGGCAATCCGCTTCCACCCCATCTTGGGCGTAGAAGGCCAGCGCAAAGTCCCAGATGGTGAGGCTTGGATCGTGCTTAGACGGGCCCGACATCTTCCCCCCAACGCTTGATGCCTTTGACCTCAAACCCGAGAAGATCGAGGGCACGGCCTACCGATTGGGTGACGACCGCATCAAGGGTTTCCAATTGGGCATAGAAAGCAGGCACAGGCGGGAAGATGATGCCGCCCATTTCGGTGACGGCTGCCATCGTGCGAATATGACCCAAATGATAGGGCGTCTCGCGCAACATTAGCACAACCCGCCGGCGTTCCTTTAGTTGAACGTCTGCTGCCCGCGTCAACAGGTTAGAGGTCACGCCGGTGGCAATCTCACCCATGGTACGTACCGAGCAGGGCGCAATCAGCATGCCGTCTGTCTTAAACGAGCCTGATGCGATCGAGGCCCCCACATCGGCGATCTTGTGCACGTAAGAGGCGCGACTCTTCAATGCGGTGGAGTTGGGCAAGCCCTCTGAAGCGAGAGTCAGTTCGGCCGCTTTGGTCAGTACAAGGTGTGTTTCGACCCCAAGCTCGGCCAGCATGTCCAAGGCGCGGACACCATAAACAGCGCCCGAAGCTCCACTTATCCCTATTATCAAGCGCTTTGACATGATCGTGATAAACCTTGTTTGGCATGCGACAAAAAAGTACTTGGCGATTCCCCTATCACGTGTTTCCCTACAGGTCTCTGAACGCAAAGGAGGCCGCCACATGGCGATAGAAGCGCATATCCGTGAATTGTCCGATAAACACGCAAAGCTTGATTTAGCGATCCAAAACGAAATGAAAAGCCTAGCCTCAAGTGACGCACAGATTGCCGCTCTAAAACGACAGAAACTCAAGCTGAAAGAAGAGCTTGAGAATTTGCGACGACGACACTGAAATTTCTCATATCCGGAAGAAAGGGGTCCAGCCGGACCCCTTTTTGTTTGGGGTTAGGTGCCCGCCTTCTTACGACCCCGGCTTCACCACAATCTGCATTTGCCAGATTTGTTCGGCAGGCTTTCCAGCCTCAAACTCCCATGGCCGCGCATAGCGCAGGACCAAGGCTTGGCCCGCCGTGCCTTGCAAATCGGTCGGGCCAGAGATGGTTTTGAAGTGGAAGCGACTCCAATCATTGCCGCCAACCATGCGCTGTGCCCGCCCTTCAGGGTTCTCGGGCTCTGACGTTTTGTCGACCAAGACCACGCCCGCAGGCAGTGTTTGGACCTCCCACGAATAGCCTGCCGTGGGCGTACCCAGTAATTTCACCTCAAAGCTCTGCCCGGCATTCAGCGTCGTGGTGGTGCCCGTGTCGGCAACGGTAAAAATCATCGCCTTGGACTTTTCGGCTTGAGGCTGATTGGCGCAGCTACTGAGGGCTAAAAGCCCTAGGCTAAGCACAGCCAGTGATTTGATGTTGCTCACGATCAAAACCTTTCAGTCCCATATCTGGGCAATGACAACGGGGACTAAAAGCGAGCCGCCCAAGCCTCAATCGCCTCAGCATGGGCCTGCTTCTCGGCTGAGGTCAAATAGCTGCCGGTGAAGCTGTTATGCGCCAAGCACACCAATTCATCCTTACTGAGGTCCAAAGCCTTGGCGATGGCATGCCAATTGGCGTTGAGATACCCGCCGAAATAGGCCGGATCGTCAGAATTGATCGTGGCTTTTAGGCCCTTTTCCAGCATCGTCCGCAGGGGGTGCTGGGTGAGGTCATGCACTACGCACAAGGAAAGGTTCGACAGCGGGCAGACGGTCAAGGTCAGCCCATCTTGGGCGATGCGCGCCACCAAGGCTTCATCCTCTAAGGCGCGATTGCCATGGTCGATGCGCTCGATTTTGAGAAGATCGAGGGCTTCCCAAACATAGGCGGGTGGGCCTTCTTCGCCGGCATGGGCAAAGAGATGCAGGCCCTTGCCGCGCGCCGCTTCAAAGACGCGCGCAAATTTAGACGGTGGGTGCCCGACTTCGCTGGAATCAAGGCCGACGCCAAAGATATGGGCCAGATAAGGCTCTGCCGCTTCTAAAGTGGCAAACGCTGCTTCTTCGTCCAAGTGGCGCAGGAAGCAGAGAATAAGTTTTGAGCTTACCCCCAATTGGGTCTCGCCATCGTCCAAAGCCCGCGCGATACCACCAATGACCACCCCTATCTCAATGCCGCGATCGGTATGGGTTTGGGGGTCAAAGAAGACTTCGACATGGCGGCAAGCATCGGCGGCAACCCGCTTTAGATACGCCATGGTTAGATCGTAAAAATCTTGCTCGACCTGGAGCACGCCTGCGCCTTGGTAATAGATGTCGAGAAAGTCTTGTAGATTGGAGAAGCTATAGGCGGCGCGGACTTCTTCGACGCTGTTGAACGGGATGGCGATTTTGTTGCGCTGGGCCAAAGCAAACATCAGTTCGGGTTCCAACGAGCCTTCCAAATGCAAGTGAAGCTCTGCCTTAGGCAAGCCAGCGATAAAGGCGTCACGGTTAAAAGTGGTCATCAGGATCCCCGGGTGCGTGGTTGGCGCGGCAAGGCCAAATGGCCCTAACGGACAGGTCACAGGCCTTCTAAATCATCACGCCTTTTGCGCAACTGCTTTGTGGGGTGATTGGATGTGGCTGAGCCTAGTTTAAGGCGTCCGGCGTTGTGGCATCTGGCTCATCAATCATTGCCGCCACCGCTTCCCAATGATCGGCCATTTCAAGGTCGCCCATGGCGGCGGCTTCGGCAGCCCGCATAACCGCAATCACAGCGCCATCTTCGCCATAGCGCGCCTGCAAGAGGCGGGCGGCATGGGTGATGGCGTCAGGCGCGCTCACAGGGAGGATAGTCCGGCTTCCATCGTTCGGAATGTGTAAGCAAGGCCCAGCTTTTCAAGGGCAGAGTGATCAGCGGCCGCAGTTTGATGGGCGCAGACATCGGCAGGAGCCGAGCGTGTTTCAATCGCCAAGGCCTTGCCCGTTGCCACTTCGCTGGCCTTGGCTACGGCGGTAGCAGAGGTCAAGGACCCGCTGCCGACATCAAAGAAGCCTGCATGGCCTTGCAGTACGATCTGGGCGATCACATTGGCTGCATCCTCAACATGCACCCAATCGCGGCTGGCTTCCCAGAGGGTCAAAGGCCGGTCGGCCCCTGCATGTTCAAGGGCCCGGTGCGGCAGACTGGCGAGCGCGCCTTTGTGCCCTTCGCCCTGGCCGTAGACGGAAGCCAAGCGGAAGCCAGTGGCAATTGGTGCGGCATCTGGGCCTGTGCCTTGGCTCGCGGCAAAATAGTCAAATGCTTGCTTGGCGCGGCCAAAGGCGGTTTTGGGCTGGAAGCCAGCAATTACACTCGGATCCGTGGAAAGGTCCGGCGTTGCATCGCCATAAACCTGCATGGACGATGCCCAATAGATCGCCCGCTGCTTAGCTACGGCATAGCCCCATACGCGGCGAGGCAGATGGTAAGAAGTCTCAAACAAGGCATCCACATCGCCCGCGCTATGGCCCTCGTCGGCAAAGCACAAAACGCCAGCGACTTCGCGCCAAGCCCGGTCTAGATGCTTCATCAGATCGTCTGGAGCCCAAAGATCCGCCATCTTTGCAGGCAGATTGGCCCATTTGCCTGAAGCGCTGGAGCCTAATTGGTCGCAGATGATCACGTGTGCGCTACCATCATCTGCCAAATGCCGCGCAACCGCGCTGCCGACGAGGCCCGCGCCGCCAATGACGATGAATTTCCGACCTTGAGAGGGCATTTTGACATCCGCTTTGTGTTAATCTTACACATTGGCACTCAATGTGTGTGAATTTCGCACATTTACGAGCGAAATTCACCGCTGTCTAGCGGCTTGGCAGCTTGGGTTGCAGGCACCATATTACCTGCATGACCGATCAATCGCGCCCCAGCACTCCCGCTACGATTTCCCCCTTGCGGTTGTTTGCCTATGCGCTGCCCGCGGTGCCCATCGCTGCTTTGGGCCAACCTTTTTACATGTTTGCACCGACCTTTTATGCCAAGGAAGTTGGCATTGGAGCAGGCATGATTGGCCTTATCCTGTTGATTGTGCGCGTGTTAGATGCGGCGAGCGATTTAGCAGCAGGCCGCTTGTCGGACCAAACGGGTGGCCGCTTTGGGCGGCGCAGGCCTTGGGTTCTTCTGGCAAGCCCGCTGGCAGCTTGGTCGGCCTATATGATTATGACGCCACCGGATGGGGCAGGGGCGGCCTATTTTGCGCTTTGGACCTTGCTGGTTTCGATTTCGTGGGCAGCCATCACCTTGCCCCTGAATGCGTGGGGCGCAGAGCTCAGTCCTGATTATCGCGAGCGGATTGTGGTAACGGCGTGGCGCGAGATTGCCACGGTTTTGGGGGTGATTGGCGCGGTTGGTCTTGTCGCGATTGTCTCAAACGGCGGACCGCTTCGCGAAGCTTTGGCGATGCTCGGTCTGTTTGCAGCGGTCACGACACCTTTGGCGTGTGGCATCTGCGTGCTTTTGGTGCCGGACCCCCCTTTGACCGCAAAGCCGGTGGCCAGTTTGAAAGAGGGGCTGAAGGATTGCGCGGGCAATGAGCCGTTTCGGCGCTTAGTTGTGGCTTATGTGATCAATGGCATTGCCAATGGCCTGCCAGCCACTTTGTTTCTCTATTTCGTGTCTGAGCGTTTGGGCCGTCCAGACCTGCAAGGCGCCTTGTTGGGGACCTATTTTCTTGCAGGCCTAATATCTGCACCTTTTTGGGCTTGGATGGGTGGACGATTTGGCAAAGACCGCGTGTGGCGCTGGGCGATGGTTTGGGCCTGCTTGATTTTTGCTTTGGCGCTGGGCGTTACCGGGCCAAAGGATTGGATCTTGTTCTTGATTGTCTGCGTCGGCTCGGGTCTTGCCTTGGGTGCTGACATCGTGCTGCCTGCCGCCATGCAGGCCGACGTGGTCGACCTCGATGAGCTAAAAACCGGCCAAGCACCCAGAACCGGCCTTTACTTCGCGCTGTGGAGCGTGGCGACCAAGCTTGCTTTAGCGGTAGCGGCCGGGGTGGCCTTTGGAATCTTGGGTCTGGTGGGTTTCAACACCCAGGGCGGCAGCCAAACCGAGTTGGCGCTAAACAGCCTTGTCGCGCTCTATTGCGCCATCCCAATTGGGCTGAAACTCATCTCGATCTTTTTGATGCGTGACTTCCCGATTGACGCAACCGAACAGGCCCGCATCCGGGCCGAGATTGCGGACAACCGTCGGAATTCAAGCGTTTAGGCCTATTCGCGAGGCGATCCGGTAAGCGTAGTTACCTTGCGATAATCAAAGCTTTGGCCTGCAATCTTGAACGCTGTGCGTACCCAGCGCCCCGTCCCGTCGTACCACAGGTCTGTATTGACCGCACCGCGTACCCGGTAGTGATTGGCCCGAACCGGGGTGCCACCAATTTGCAGCACTTCTTCGCCAACCCGATTCACATTGACGCGGCTTAGCTTGCCATCGCGGCTATCGAGGATGCGGGTTTGATTGATCGTGCTGAAACGCCACCAGCTGGACGGCAGCAGACTTGCCGGCGCACTGCCTTTGAAGCCGGTCCCGTCGACGACCAGGTCTGTGCCGCGCAAATTCGCCGCGACAGACTTGCTCGACCGATTTTCTTTGTCGGTGCAGTTCAGGCTGGTGAGTTGGGTGCCGCGCCAAGCTTCTTCGCAACGATGGCGATAGGTGAAGGCGATCGGGCCAATTTTCCCTGCCATATCGATCGCAATGCGAACATTGGTGATATCGGCAGATTTAGAAACCGTCACGCTGTGACGACCTACGGGCTTGCCATTCATCAGAATTTCAAACTCGGTCCGTCCCGGCGTCGTGGCGGCCGCGGCGCTTGACGTTATCGCTGTGCCACCCAGCACAAAGACGGCGGTAAAAAGACACTTCTGGAGGGTACTTTTGGAAAACATTGCAAAACCTCGTTCGATGAAAGCTAAGAAGAGTATCCGGCGAAAATCAATTAAAACGGTTAATCAACCAGCCTAACGGGCCCTTCAAGCGTATTGGGCCGGTCTGCGCGATCAAACAAATGCAATCGCCACCCTTGGCTGCACCCGGTTGATGCTCGCTGTCTTCATCATGCACCAATAAATCACCGCGGCGATAAACTTGGTTCCCATCGTCCAGAGCGCCTGAAAGGACAAGCGTGACTTCAAGGCCTGCATGGCCATGTTCTGGAACCTTGCGACCCGCTTCTAGCTTCAGCAATCCAGCATCACTGCCGGGCAAGGGCATCATCAACATCCCAGCCAAGTTGCGACGCCAGCGGCCTTGGTCGAGTGAAGAGAGAACATGGGTCATGTCATCAATCTCACGCAGGGCATGGTTTGAATAATCTTGACCAATTTCGGCTTCCAACCAAGCGGGCTGGGCGATGTCCACGGGTTCAATCGCATCCAACAAGATGCCACCAGTCGCATCAAAGGTCCACGTAAGCTCGCGAGCTTGGGGTTGCAAAGCCAAGTGCGCCGAAACCACTAAAGCAGGCCCACGTGGCAAGCTTCCCGCCGCATAGTCCAGCAAGAGCGCCTGATAGCGCTGATCCTGTTGAATCGTGTCCGAGGTGAGTTCGTCGTTCATGTGCTTTGTTGTGCCGTTGGGTTATGAGATAGTCTTTGCAACTTACGCTGAAATGCCTTTAGTGGATCATAATAACTGAAAAAACCCCGAGTGGCACGTCTAGGGCGTGCAGCGCAATGATCTGGTTGAGGACAAGACAATGGCAGGCTGGGCCAATCCTGATGATCCTTTAGTTTCCACCCAATGGCTGGCCGACAAGCTTGACGCGCCAGACGTGCGTATCATTGATGCATCTTGGCATATGCCAGCGGCTGGGCGCAATGCCAAGGAAGAGTATGATGCGACCCATATTCCCGGCGCAGTCTTCTTTGATATTGATGAGATTTCTGACACCGCAAGTCCTTTTCCCCATATGATGCCCAGCCCTGAAAAATTCGCCAGCCGGGTGAAGAAATTGGGTCTCGGTGACGGTCTTCGTTTGGTCATTTATGACAGCACGGGTGTGTTCTCTGCGGCAAGGGTGTGGTGGATGTTTCGCCATATGGGTCATGACGATGTCGTGGTTCTCGATGGAGGTTTGCCAAAATGGCAGGCTGAGAATCGTGTGACAGAAGATATGCCGCCTATCGCGCGGGAGCGGCACTTTACCGTACGTCGCCGTGCCGATTTGATCCGCGACAAGGGGCAAGTCTTAGAGAAAATCCAATCCGGGGTGGCGCAAATTCTTGATGCCCGGCCTGCAGGGCGCTTCAATGGCACAGCCCCTGAGCCACGCGCCAATCTGCCCAGTGGCCACATGCCAGGTGCCTTCAACGTGCCTTTCTCGACCCTTTTGAAGCCAGACAATACGATGAAGGACCCGGCCGAATTGGCGGGGGTCTTCAAGGCTGCGGGCGTTGACTTAGGCAAACGCTTGGTGACGACGTGTGGCTCTGGCGTCACCGCCTGTGTCATCGCTTTGGCCTTGGCGCGTTTGGGGCTGTGGGATGTACCTGTCTATGACGGTGCGTGGAGTGAGTGGGCAGCAGATCCTGCCTCTCCGATCGAGACAGAGGCTGCTGGATGAGCAAGAAGTCAAAAGCGGTGGGCACCGAGGGCCTTTCCGTGGCTACCCGGTTAGTGCAAGTTGGCCGCGATCCGTTTTCTCATGAGCGGGTGATCAATCCACCGATCCAGCGCGGCTCGACCGTGTTGTTTGATCAAGCCGATGACCTTTATCGCGCGGGCCCTCTAAGTGACATGAAGGGCTATGGACTTGAGGGCTTATCAACGCAGGATCGCTTATGCGAAGCACTGACGGAGATTTCTGGCGGGATTGGCACTGTGCTGGCCCCATCTGGTTTGCAAGCGCTGACCTTGGCCCTGATGGCTGCGACCAAGGCCGGTGACCATGTGCTGTTGACCGATTCTTCCTATGGCCCGACCAGACGTTTTTGCCGCGAAGTCTTGGGCAATTATGGCGTAGAAACAGAGATTTATGACCCCCGAATTGGAGCCGATATTGCCGGCCTAATCCGGCCTAACACGTGCCTTATCATCCTTGAGAGCCCGGGCTCTTTGACGTTTGAGTTGCAAGATGTGCCGGCCATTACCGCGGTCGCAAAGGCGCATGGCATTGCAACTTTGATCGATGATACGTGGACCGCTGGCCTTTATATGAAGCCTTTTGATCTGGGCGTTGATATCTCCATGCAAGCCTTGACCAAGTATCAAGGTGGACATGCCGATGTGCTAGCAGGTGCTTTAATCACCAATAGCCCTGACTGGCTGATCAAGCTTAAGACTATGCACCAGATGCTGGGTATCGGCACATCCGCCGAAGATGCTTGGCTGACCTTGCGCGGTATGCGCACCATGGGTCTGCGTATGGCCCATCAAGACCGGGTTGCGCGCGAAATCGCTGGCTGGCTTGAGGGACGCCCTGAAGTTGCCCAAGTGCTGCATCCTGCACTGCCATCTCATCCTGATCACGCCATTTGGCTACGCGACTTTAGCGGCGCTGGGGGCTTGTTCTCTGTCGTGTTCAAGCCAATCGCCGCAGCCAAAGTCAATGCGATGGCCGAAGCTTATCAGATATTCTCAATGGGCTTTTCTTGGGGTGGGTTTGAGAGCTTAGCACTGCCCAGTACCGTCCAGATCACCCGACAGTTTCCAGCCCGTCATCCAAATGGGCCAATCATGCGCTATTCGATTGGCTTGGAAGCGCAAGAGGACTTGATCGCGGATCTTGAGCGCGGCTTTGCAGTACTCAACGCCGCTTAGACTGGCTGAGACCTAAGGGAACCGAAGTCGTGCGCTTGGCCACACGAATCACGATGCGTGACTGCACATCGGAAACTAGGCCTTGACCCAACAATTTGTCACGCAAGAAGCCATCATAGGCGTGCATGTCGGTGGTCACGACCCGAATCATATAGTCGACTGCCCCCGTCACGGTGGCGCAATCGACAACTTCCGGCCAAGTTGCGACAGCGGCTTCGAATTTTTCGAGGTTCTCGCGGTTTGGCAATGCCAGCTTCACAGAGGCCATGACCTCAAAATCAAGGCCTAAAGCGGCGCGCTCCAAGATGGTCACCCGCTTGGTGATGACGCCAATCTCTTCCAGGCGCTTGATCCGCCGCCAACATGGGCTTGACGAGAGACCAACCTTGTCCGCAATCTCAGCAACGGAGAGCGCCGCATCTTCTTGGACTAGATCGAGGATGCGGACATCAATGGCGTCTAATTCTTCGGGCACGAATTTTTCTCATTTCTGACAAAGTGAACATGTATCTTGCGCATTCTTTCGCAAATAACGAAAAAAAGAGCAAGCATTTTCCGCGAAAACAGAAGATGATGCCCGGATAAAAGCAGACCAGGCTTGCCGTGGTCAAAAACCGAGGGCCAAACCAGATGCTCCATCGCGAAGTTCTTTTGACTGACAAATATGAACTTAACGAAGGTAGAGCTTTTCTAACCGGTATCCAAGCCCTCGTTCGGCTTCCTTTGGACCAAAAAAGACGTGATGTGAAGGCTGGTTTGAACACGGCTGGCTTTATCTCTGGCTATCGCGGTTCGCCGCTTGGCGGCTATGATATGCAGCTCGAGCGTGCCTCCAAGCTTTTGAAATCCAACGACATCGAATTCTGGCCCGGCCTCAACGAAGATCTAGGCGCTACCGCTGTTTGGGGTAGCCAGCAACTAGGACAATTTGCCGGTGCCCGCTTTGATGGGGTATTTGGCATTTGGTATGGCAAAGCGCCCGGCGTTGACCGCACCGGCGATGTATTCAAGCACGCCAACTTCGCAGGGACGTCTAAGTTTGGTGGCACCTTGGCGATTGCAGGCGATGATCACGTCTGCAAAAGCTCCACATTGCCCAGCCAGTCCGAATTTGCCTTTATCGATGCGGAAATGCCGATCTTATCGCCCGCCTCAATCCAAGATGTATTGGATTTTGGCCTGTATGGTTTTGCCCTGTCGCGGTTTTCAGGCGCTTGGACTGGCCTGATTGCCTTGGCTGACACGATGGATTCGGGCGCTGTGATCGACGTCGGCGCGCACCGCTTTGATATCCGCCTGCCCACAGACTTCGACTTGCCACCCGAAGGGCTAAGCCTGCGTCGCGGTGATGATCCGATGGCGAAAGAGGCACGCCTGCGGCAGTATAAGCTACCCGCTGCGCAAGCCTTTGTCCGGGCCAATGGCCTTGACCGCGAAATTTTAGCCGGACCCAAGCGCCGCATTGGTCTGGTAGCGACGGGGCAAGCCACGCGCGATATCTTCGAAGCCTTAGATGCTTTGGGTGTCAGCCCGGAGTTGGCCGGCGATCTGGGTCTAGCCATTTACAAGGTGGCTATGCCTTGGCCGCTAGAGCCCTATCAGTTGCGCGGATTTGCCTTAGGGTTGGAGACGCTTCTGGTCGTAGAACATAAGCGCGCCTTGATCGAACCCCAGATCCGCGATGCCTTGTATGATCTACCCGATGGCAAGCGCCCGCGGGTGATTGGTAAAAAGGGATTGGATGGCGCGCCATTGCTGCCAGACACCGCTTCGATTTCAATCCCCGTTTTGGCCAAAACGCTGTTTGACTTGGTGCCAGAAGGGCCACACCGGGAACAGGCCTTGGCCTATTTGAACCGCGTGCAGGAAAGCAAGGACCGGGCGAAGGCGCTGGAAGGCGATGCGCACCGTACGCCGCACTTCTGTTCAGGATGTCCGCACAATAGCTCAACCGTCGTGCCTGAGGGCTCGCGCGCGCTAGCCGGGATCGGCTGTCATTATATGGCAACCTTCATGCCTGAGCGGCAAACCGACATGACCAGCCAGATGGGTGGGGAGGGCATTGGTTGGATCGGCCAAGCGCCGTTTACTGAAGAAGACCATGTGTTCGTCAATCTGGGCGATGGCACCTATTCGCACTCGGGCTCTTTGGCCATTCGCGCGGCGGTGACCGGCAACGTCAATGTCACTTATAAGCTTTTGTACAATGACGCTGTGGCCATGACCGGTGGTCAGTCTACGGAAAGCGGGCAAACCACACCCCAGATTGCGAAGCAATTGCTGGGGGAGGGCGTCAAGAAAGTCGTGATCGTCGCTGATGAGCCGACGCGGTATGCCAATGTAGCGCTTGAGCCGTCCGTCCGCGTTTATCCGCGCGAGGAATTGGACTCGGTCCAGCGCCGCCTGCGCGAAACCAAGGGCGTGACTGTCCTGATCTACGATCAAATGTGCGCCACAGAAAAGCGCCGCCGGATCAAGCGCAAGCTGCTGAAGGCCACTTCCACCCGCGCTTATATCAACCCCGCCGTGTGCGAAGGCTGTGGGGATTGTTCCAAGCAATCCAACTGCTTATCTATCCATCCGCTCGAAACCGACTTTGGTACCAAGCGCCAGATTGACCAGTCCTCTTGCAATCAAGATACGCGCTGTGTTGATGGCTTTTGCCCGTCCTTCGTGACGATTGAAGGCAGCCATAATGCCAAACGCGAACGGGCACGCCCCACCTTTGATGCCACCAATATCCCGCTGCCGGAGCCTATGAGTTTGGACCGTCCACGCTCCATCGTCTTTACAGGCGTGGGTGGAACCGGCGTGACAACTGTCTCTGCAATTGTTGGCATGGCAGCGCATGTTGATGGCAAAGCCTCCTCTACGCTCGATATGACCGGTTTGGCACAAAAGGGTGGTCAAGTGTTGAGCCATGTGCGCATCGCTAATCAGCCGCAAGACATTCGCTCAGGTCGGGTTCCACCTGCGTCTGCAGATGTGATGATTGCAGGCGACTTGATTGTTGCGACCAATCTCGACGGTCTCAATCTGGTTTGCAAAGAGACCACCCGGGCCGTCGCCAATTTCGATATCCAGCCGACTAGTGAGTTCATCCATAATCGCACCCGCGGCTATCGCGGCCAGCCAAAGGTTGATTTGTTCGCTCAAGCGGTTCGCGAACTCGGTGTGATCCACGCCGAAGGCTTGGCTGAAGAATATCTCTATGATGCGCTTTACTCCAACATGATCCTGCTGGGCTTTGCGTGGCAACGTGGTTTGGTTCCGGTATCGCTGCGCGGGCTTTATCGGGCGATTAAGCTCAATGGCGTGGCGATTGACGAAAATGTTCTGGCCTTCGATTTGGGGCGCTTAGCTGCCTATGATCCGGCACGGCTAAAAGAGATGGTACCGGTCCGCGAACCACCGCCCGAAAAATCCCTCGATGATTTAATCGCCCATCGCATTGCTCATTTGACCGCCTATCAGAACCAGAGCTATGCGCAAATCTATGCGGACGCGGTCGCCCAAGTCCGCAAAGCGGAAACCCAAGCAAGCCTCGGGACCGTTCTGACACGCGCGGTAGCCGTTAATCTAGCCAAGGTCATGACCTACAAAGATGAGTATGAGGTCGCGCGCTTGTATGCCGATCCGGCCTATATGGAAGGACTGAACGCGACATTAGGTGGGCGAAAGTCTCTAAAGATTTGGCTGGCTCCCCCATTTCTTGCGGCCAAGGACGAAGCAACCGGCCTTCCCAAGAAGCAGGCCTTCGGCGCTTGGATTTTGGGTGCGTTTAAGATCCTGCAACACGGCAAAGTTCTTCGCGGCACAGCATTTGATATTTTTGGCAAGACAGAAGAGCGGGCTAAAGAGCGGGCCTTGCGGGATCAATATTTTGCAGACCTGCCCGTTTGGCTTCAAAGCCTATCAGCCTCAACCCACCGCCAAATTGTGGAACTGGCCAATCTGCCAGATGATGTGCGTGGTTTTGGTCATGTGAAAGAGGCAAGTTTGGTGCGGACAGAAGCCAAACGGAAAACTCTTTTGGCCCAACTGACCCAAAGGCTTGCTCCGAGAGTCGATGCGCACTAAATGACGGCTCCCCGATGCGTTGGCTGGGTAGCTCAGCTGGTTAGAGCGCACGACTCATAATCGTGAGGTCGAGAGTTCAAGTCTCTCTCCCGCCACCATCGGGCCTTCTTCCTAGTTCAACTTAAGCGGCGTTTGCCTGGGCTTGAACGGCTGCGGGCATGCCAGTTGTTGCTGTCGTAGCTTCCGCAATTGGGGACTTACCCCGCTTGGCCCCAGAGGCTTGTGCCCCACGGAAGCTGGCTCCCAGCATATCGACATCATAAAAGAGAGCCTGGCGAATATCGGCTTGGTCGAAATTGGCATAGCGCAATTCTGCGCCGGTAAAGTCGGTAGCTTTGGTCTTTTCAGCGCTGATCCGCAGCGGGCTTAGCTTGGCATTTCTAAAGTCGGCTTTCTTCAAGCGCGCACGTGTGAAGTTTGCCCCGCGTAAGTCAGCCCCGGCAAAACACGCCCCACGCAAGTCAGCTCCGGAGAAATTCGCGCCCTGCAGCTGTGTTGATAGGAAGCGTACGCCAACGCCGTTGCACTTAACCGCCGAGAGTGCTGTCAAGCGCATGCCCTTAAATATCGCGTTCATGGGGCGCAAATCTTCGTCGTCAAACTTTGCATGTTGACCCGCTTCGCCATTGCTCTCCCACCAAGTTTGATGGTCATTAGCCATATTTTCCAACTGGATAGCGCGAATTTTAGCGCTTTCACTCGGGTCGCCCAAAGCGCCCTTGGACAGGTTGGGATCAATTTTGGAATAGCCGAGAGCGACGCGGGTTAGGATAGCATCTTCAAAATGCGCGCCTTCCAGTCTAGCCCCTGTTAAGTCCGCATCTTGCAAATCGGCACCAGCCAGATTGCAATCCTTCAAAATGGCACCTGTCAGCTTGGTGCCCTTCATCGAGCAGTCTTGGAAGTTAGCACCCTTGGCTTGCGCACCATTGAATTGCGAGCCGTCGAGTGTCGCACCGACAAACAAAGTGCCCTCTGCATCACCCGGGCGCATCCGGTGCTTGATGACCAGCATGCCATTTTTTTTGTCCGCGACGGCAACTTCGCCTTCACGAAAGTCGGATTGGGTTAAGTCGGCATGGGAAAGGTCCGCCCCGCGCAAATTTGCCCCGCGCATATCAGCTCTCGCCATACATGCTCCGCGCAAGTCAGCTTTGCGGAAATCACAGGCAAAAAGCACGGCGCGCTCAAAGATCGTCTTGATCAATTTGGCGTTTTCAAATGCGCAGCCGGTCAACTCGGCATCTGTTAAATTGCGACCAGAGAGGTCGATCCCAGAAAAGTCGACAAACTTCAAAGAGGCTCGTTTGCCGCCGTCGATCCCGTTTGCATAACGCTCATGGAGGTTCAAGATAGCTTCAAGTGACTCCGGTTCCAATTTTACGTAGGTTGCGAAGCTGTTCAAGTGTCACCTAAACTTTTTTGTGCTGGTTGAATAGAGAATGCTAGGTAATAGATCGGGAACGTTGTAGTTTAGTTAAAAGAACCGTACTTATCTCTATAGATGATCAGGATGCTTTAGTGAGAGCGCAAATAAGTCAAACGAATACATACTTCTGATTGACGGCATGGTGAGGCTGCTCATCAGGAGACTTCAATCTGCGCGGGGCCAAGGCCCAACTTAAGCCTTCTGCGCTGAAGCTGTTTCGGTTTCGCTGAAAATAGGCTATGGAGCCATCCCATCCCCCCCGCTTTGCCTCCTTGAAAGTTTCCTCGTGATTGAGCCCAAACATGCGCTTGTCCTGTTTTCAGGCGGTCAGGATTCCACGGCCTGCTTGGCGTGGGCGTTGTCTCGCTATGACCGCGTGGAGACGATAGGCTTCGATTACGGCCAGCGGCATCGGGTGGAATTAGATCAACGGACTGTAATCTTGGAAGCGATCCGCGCGTCTATGCCGGGCTGGGCAAGTAAACTGGGCGAGGATCACCTCTTGGACTTAGGGCTTTTGGGCCAGATTTCCGATACGGCGCTGACACGCGATACCGCCATCGCCATGGCAGAATCTGGCTTCCCGACGACATTTGTGCCCGGTCGCAATCTGGTTTTTTTGACCTTTGCGGGTGCTTTGGCTTACCGCCGTGGGTTGGGAGTTCTGGTTGGCGGCATGTGCGAAACAGATTTTTCTGGCTATCCCGATTGTCGCCGCTCGACTTTGGATGCGATGGAGCAAGCTTTATCGCTTGGCATGGACGTCTCGTTTACACTCGCAACGCCCCTCATGTATCTGACCAAAGCACAGACTTGGGACCTTGCTTTTGCTCTGGGTGGCCAAGCGTTGGTCGATCTGACCATCGAACATTCCCATACCTGCTATACAGGTGACCGAACGATACGACATGACTGGGGTTACGGCTGTGGCATCTGTCCCGCGTGCGAGCTTCGGGCTACAGGTTGGCAGCAATGGCAGGCCCAGCATCCGGGCCAAGCGGTCCAGGGTGCGCGTGTGACACCATGACCTATATGGTGAAAGAGCGCTTCTACACCTTGCAAGGCGAGGGGGCCCAAGCAGGCCGTCCGGCCGTATTCTTGCGCTTTGCCGGCTGTAACTTGTGGAGCGGACGTGAGCAGGACCGCAGTGAAGCCGTCTGCCAATTCTGCGATACAGATTTTGTCGGCACCAATGGTGAAGGCGGTGGCAAGTTCGAGACCGCAGAGGCCCTAGCTGAAGCTGTTGCCTCGCTCTGGCCTGATCTTGAGCAAGGCCGGCCTTATGTTGTCTGCACAGGCGGCGAACCCCTGTTGCAGCTCGATACGCCTTTGATTGCGGCCCTCCATCAGGCAGGCTTTGAGATTGCGGTGGAGACGAATGGCACAATCGCGGCACCCGACGGGCTCGACTGGATCTGCGTTAGCCCCAAAGCCAACGCGGCATTGGCCCAGCACAGCGGCCACGAACTGAAGCTTGTCTACCCTCAAGCTTTGGCTATGCCGGAACAGTTTGAGGCCTTGGCCTTTGACCACTATTTTCTTCAACCAATGGACGGGCCGCACACGGACAAAAACACCCAAGCTGCAGTCGCCTATTGTCTTGCCCATCCACAATGGCGATTGAGCCTGCAAACACATAAAATGCTTGGAATCCCGTGACCCGCTGCCTCTTGACCAAAAGCGTAACTTTTGACGCCGCCCATCATCTCCACCAAGGCGATGAAAGCCATCCCTATCGCCGTCTGCACGGCCATTCCTTCCGTCTCGACGTGTCAGTTGAAGATGAGGCAGATGGCAAAGACCATTGGGTACGGGATTTTGCAGAGCTGGCCAAAGCCATCAGTGACGTGCGCAATATTCTCGATCATTCCTTCTTGAATGAAATAGAAGGCCTAGAGACGCCTACGCTTGAGAATATTTGTTCTTGGGTAGCAGATCGCTTGAAACCGACACTCCCAAATCTGCGTCGCGTATCGGTTGCCCGGCCGTCATTGGGCGAAATGTGTACCCTTGAAATTGGCTATTAGGCGGTAGGTTCCTGCATGCGCTGGGCTATGCTTGCCTGAAAGCGAATTTGCGCGCGTTCGATCAGTCTCAAAAGAGCCAACACTTGGCCTTTAAGAGAGACTTCGCACGCCCGAACGATATGGGCCCGCCGCCACATGCTCAACCAAGCGCGTTGCAACTGGTCGTTCTTCACGGGCAGCGCCAAAGCCTGACCGACTTGGCCTTCATAGCAAAGTGGCCCGTCAGTCGTCATGCGCGACTTATAGGCTTCTCCGCCGCTGCCAAAGTCAAATAGCTTAATCCCAAGGCCTGCGGCATGGCGGATGATATCGAAGGTCAAAAGCAGGCCCGGGGAATAGCGACTATAGGCCGGGTTATAGGCCGGGAACCAGAAATGGAGGTCTTCCCCCTCCATCAAGCAGATCTCAGCGGCAACCAACTCGTCTCCGCGACGATAGACGCCGGCCCGCAAGCGGGCGCTGCCAGTCTTCTGCGCCGCTAGGGCTAAAAGCAAGTCGCGAGTCCAGCCACAGCTAAACACATCATGCATGCCAGAGCGCCGATACTGGTCTGCTTTCAAGTTAAGGACCCAGTCCAACAACGCCGGGGAAACGTCTGTCCATTCAAACTTTAGATCAGGGAAATCCTTGGCGACATTGCGGGTGCAGCGACCTAAATTTTTAAAGTACTTCGGTGCATTAGCCTTTTGGCTGGCGAACCAAGCTTCAAAGCCATCCGTTACGTCTGCAATTTGGCGATGCTTGACGATCGGGGCGCGGTCTAAACCATCAGAGCCGATCAGACCGTTGAACTCAAGGCGTTTTGCCCCTGTAGCGGCCAATAAGCGCGACCAGTCCGGTGCATAGCCCGTCTTCATCACTGCCGCATGGTAATCCGCCAATGGCGCACCAGCGGGTTGTAAGCTCTGCCCCCGCTTTTGGTAGGCAAAGAAGCCAACAATCTCCTCGCCGTCATGAAAACGAGCTAACATGCAACCCGGTGTATGAGGCGCAATCGCTTTTAAGAAGTCAGCAGAAAAGTAAGGGCTGGAAAGATCAGAATTTGCTTGGCGGAAGGCAGAGAATAGAGCTTCTTCAGTTTCAGTAATTCCGTCAAGGGACGCGATTGAAACGTGGCTAACTTTGGACATCGCGAGACTCTCTTCCGAAAAAGCTTTCGACCTCATTAGCAAAAAATGGCCCAACCAGGGTAGTCTTTAGTAAAGTTAGCTGAAGTTTCTGTTCAGTAATATCTCACGTTTCTGTGATTGCTTGGGTGGGCACGGCCAGTTTGGGCGGATTGAGCTGTTTAGATGTGCCAGATTTGGACCGCTTCTGTGCCGAGAGCGGCAAACGCAAAGGCTCCACTGTGTGAATTTGGGACATACTAAAGACGATAAATTCGGCTTTGATGGCTGCATTCACGCCCAGAAATGCGGGGCCTGTTTAGGCCCCGCGCTTTTTCTCTAGCCACCGGAACCAATTCTTAGTGGCCTTTAGCCCGTAACTGCCTGTGCAAGCTTGCGCGCAAAGACTGACAGCGTCCGATCTGTATCCGACCAGATCCAAGCGGAGTCTGCCCAAATGATGTCGCCCGTCCAATCATAGCTGGCTTGGCCGATCTGATTGCCTGCTGCATCAAAAGCCTTGCCGGACACATCCGCCCCGCCAATGCCAAAGCTTTGCATGGATAGACCTGGCTTGTCTCCCAATTCCTTAAAGGTCGGGCGATTGGCGGTCAAATCATGGATTACCACTTCGACCCGAGCTACCCGATCATGGAGGCTTTCGCGCAAGCTGCGCTCTACCATGTCCTGAATAACGGCCTTTTCACGCACGCCATAGGTCTTCTCAATCTTCTTTTGAGCCTTCTCGTCATAGGTGACTGTGACTTGAAGCGGATCGGCGGATGCCGTTGAAGCAAATGTCATTGCCAAGAGCAGTGCAGCGGCCGAAAACAACTTCACCATGTCTTTCTCCTCTTCGTCAAACCCATTTGCGGGATCTGATGTTGGGCCTAACCCATCCTAGAATGATGGCAAAATCATGTTTCGGCAAGTGGCCCCACATTAAACTTTTGGCCGCACTCTTGATCAAACTAGGGCTTAACGGGCTCAAACACGATGGTTGCTTCACCAAAGACGATCCCAAACTTTTTCACTTTTGCCCGATTGATCAAAATCCCGTCGGGTTGCAGCCACATTCGGTCATCAAACGTCACCAACACGGTTCGTTCGCCAACTTTCAAGTCAACATCATAGACCCATGACAATTGGTTGCCTTGAATCAGGCCACGCGCGACACCGCGAACATCGCCCGCAGTACCCTCATAACTATTCGGGCCAGTCTTTTTGATCTTCCAAATGCGCTGCTCTTTGGCGCCATCGGCATAATCAAAACGCTCATCGAGGGTGAGGACAGACCCATCCCATTGGCCATCGATATCGACTTTGAATTGACGGATAAGGGTTCCGTTGCGGTCTTGGAAAACGCCCCAAGCGGTGGTCTTGCCTTTGAAATAATCTTCCAGAACAAGTTGTTGTGGCGCCTTGGCAGTTGGTGCAGAGGCGGTCGTCGCACAACCGGCGACGCTGAGGGCGACAGTGGCTAGAGCGGCTGCCTTTTGGAGAGCTTTGAACATGATAAACACCTTTCAAAGCTCTCTACGCGCCAAGCAACCAATCGGTTCACTTGGACTTGCCGGTTACTCAGTCGCCTTTTTCGCTGCTTGGACTTTCAGCATCTTCAACCGAGATGTCCGCCTCATAAGTCTTGGCCATGCGGACCAACATCGCCGCATCATGACTTAGGCGAGCCGCGAATTGCGCCACCCGCACTTGGGCCAGCGCAACAGACTGGCTGATAGACTGAATTTCAGAGCTATTCTCAAACCCGTCTTTCATCTGGGGGATGTTGAGGCCTTTTGGCCCGCGACGCAGGTCAAAAGGCGGTAGGACATAGCGAAAAGCCTCATGCCCAAAGTCAAGATAAAGGCTGTCTGACTCACCATTGAGCAAGTTCAATCTACCCTCAGCGGCCATTTTTGATAGGCGATCGAGACTATCGAGCAATTCTTCAATGCGGGCGGCTTGCAGGCCGCGCATCAAATCGTGTTCTGTCGTTTGGCCGATCCGTAGAGCTTCAGCGACCTCGGCCAAGCGCTCCAATGCTTGATCCACGTAAGCGGCTGTGCGTTCCAACGTACGAACTGCGGCATAAACTTCGGTGAATTTCTTGCGCTCAGCCCGAGGATCCCGCCACGCCGCGTGCCGCAAGGCGCGGGTTAAGGCTGAGGTTTCCATCAAGGGGGTGTCAGGCCCATTCGGCCTAGGTCCGGTCGGGCGGGGGCTTGGTTCATGGCCAACACCGCGGCGCGTGCGCTGTGGCGAGGGATGCTTGTTAAACAACATTCTGGCCGTCCTGCTTTCGAAGAACGGCCAGCCTCGCATGTTAGCCTCAATGCAGTGTTAAGGTGCGTCTACCAATACCAGTTCAGCGTCTACAACCGCTTTAATGGTCAGTAATGGCTCATCCAAAATAGCCGCGGCATCGCGCTCGTAGAGGTCGACGCCATTGAGTTCGACGACACCCTTAGCGGTTGCCAAATAGGCGTGACGGCCAGCGCCCAGATCATAGGTGACGCTTTCGCCCGCCTTCAAAGTTGCGCCCAAGACACGGGCTTGTTGGCGGATCGGCAAAGCCCCTTCATCCTCTTGAAAGCCCGACGCCAGGGTCACAAATTGCCCCGAACGATCGCCTTTCGGGAATTTTGCTGCTCCCCAAGATGGAGCTACACCACCCGTTTCTGGCAAGATCCAGATTTGGAAAAGCGCGGTTCTCTCATCTTCCATATTGTATTCGGCGTGGGTGATGCCAGTTCCAGCACTCATGACCTGAACATCGCCCGCCTCTGTACGACCGACATTGCCTAGGCTGTCCTTATGGGTGATCGCACCTTCGCGCACATAGGTGATGATCTCCATGTCTGCATGGCCATGGGGATCGAAGCCAGTGCCGGGGGCAATCTCGTCATCATTCCATACCCGGATCGTGCCCCATTGGGTGCGCTTTGGGTCATGATAATGGCCAAACGAGAAATGGTGGCGCGCGTTGAGCCAGCTATTCTTAAACCGGCCCAGACTGTTGAATTCGCGTTTCTCAATCATGGCTTAGCCTCTCATTTTCTTTGTAATTTCAGTGATACGGACGCCATAAAGGCGAGCAAATTCGCGGTCGCCGGGAGGCGGAGTGATGTCGGGTGCGGCATTGTCAGACTGGGTGGCAACACCAACATAATAACCTAAACGATTGACCACGTCAGGGGCTGCATCACTGTTGCTGTGTGCGCCCGGTGCGAGACCTGTGCCGACCCAGATCATGCCTTGCTGCATGGCCAAAGTCAGGATGGAGCTTAGGGAATTGGCTTTATCCCCGGCAAAGCTCAAGGAATTGGTGAAACCACCAGCCACTTTGTCTTTCCAGCCCAAGGTGAACCAGACTTTGGAGCTCGCCTCAAAAAAGGCTTTCAAGGGTGCAGAGATGTCGCCCATATAGGTTGGTGCGCCGAAGATAATGGCGTCTGCCGTGCTTGCTTCATCCAAGATCGCGCTGAAATCCTGTGCAGCAGACTCAATCTTCAAAAGCACGGCTTCACCACCGGCCTCGGTCACACCTTTGGCGACATGTTCTGCTACCACAGCTGTATGGCCGTAACCGGAATGATAGATGATTGCGATTTTCGTCATGGGAGTAGACCTTTTTTTCAATCCGTCGTCACGATGCGACAGATGTTGAAACGCCTTATGGACGAAACAGGATTGTTCGAATACTCGGGAAAAATGAAACCGATTGTTTCGGGGTTTATGTCAGTGAGTGGTGGCGCGAATGAGCCTTGATCTCGATCTATTGACGACCTTTGCCAAAGTCGCAGAGCGTTCCAGCGTGACCGCCGCGGCGCGTGATCTGAATTTGTCTAAGGCGACGGTGTCAAAGCAAATCGCAGAGCTGGAGCAAAAGCTGGGTGTCTTGCTGTTTGCCCGCACGACACGCCTTTTTTCCCTTACAGATGCTGGCCAGCGCGCCTATGCCCGGGCGCAGCGCATCATGGAAGAGGCCGACGCCTTAGCCGATGAAGCCCGTGAAAGCCGAGAAGTGCCGCGCGGCAATTTGAAAATCGCCGCACCACAGGCATTTGCGCGCCGGTGGCTGGCAGACCTCTTGCCTGAATTCATCCGGGCCTTTCCCGAAATCAGCCTTGAGTTTGGCGTGGATGAGCGCACGGTCGATATGGTGGCGGACAATTTTGATGTGGCAATCCGCATCGGCACCATGCCAGATTCAAGCCTGTTGGCGCGCAAGCTTGCGCCAGTGCGTCTTTTGACGGTTGCAGCCCCCGCTTATTGGCAAGAGCTTGGCAAGCCACGCAGGCCAGAAGACCTCGCGATGCATTGCTGCTTTCGCTACACTAACACGCCCAATCATTCGTTCTGGCGTTACACAGACCCGGAGGGCAATGATCTGCGGGTGCGGGTGCAGGGGCCGATCACCATCAATGGCGGCGAGATCGAAATGCCAGCCCTGCGCCAAGGCCTCGGCGTCGCTTATCTTCCGGACTTTTTGGTTTGTGATGATTTGCGCGCAGGGAGGCTTGAGCGGGCGCTGGAAGACTTTCGCTCACCAGAATTAACGCTGCATCTCTTAAGCCCGCCCGGCAGGGGCAAGCCTAAGCGCTTGGAAGTATTTGCGGATTTCATGATCAAAAAGTTTGGCGGGCGAATTCCGCCCTGGCATGTCTAGCTAGTTGCCCGCCTCAAAGACCAGCACGTCTGGCGACCCGCTGGATTTAAGTGTGAGCTGGTTGCCCGTCAAACTGAACTGATCCACTTGGCTAAGGGCCGCCATAAAGGCCGCTTCTGTGGCCATAGGGTCACCAATGGCAGCTAAGCACGCCCGTTCTGTTTGCGCCATATTCAAGAAGCGCGACTTTCCGTCTGCACGCTGGTGCACGCCGGAAAATTGATTGCAGCCGGTCGACCCGCTGATGCGATTGGGTTCAAATGTGACGTGTGGCCGGGCGCTTTGTGCGTCCAGCGTCTGACCATTCAAGCTGACCAAAGTCCAGGATTTGCCATAGAGGCTTAGCCCTGTCTCCGGCCGCGCACTAATGGTTTGGAGGCGTGCCACAACGCGGCCATTGGCAGCCAGTAGGCGCACTTCGCTGCCAAATTTGCTGATCTGATTGGTAGCGCGCAAAGCCGACAACATCTGGACTTCTAAATTCTTGGCGGGGCCAATACAGGCCATCTTGGTAAGGGCGAGTGGCCCAAATCGTGTGGATTTTGCGCCGGACCGCACGAGCTTCCCGCTGAAACGGTTGCAGCCGGTTGAGCCACGCACACCGTCGTTGGGCAAAAAGATCAGGGTGGCCTTTGGGGTATCCTCGCCGCGATTGAGCCGACGACCATTCAACTCGCTTGCCACAAACTCCCCCTCCAAGACGAGAACGGGCTTGGGTGCACCTTTTGCGTGTGAATGCACCCCATGGCCTAGCGCCGGGCTGGCGGCGAGTGCTGCCAGCCCGCACAAAGCAAGCGCGATGCCCGTCTTGCTTAGACGGGATCCCATGTGAAGACGCCGGCTGTTGCTTCCAAGCCCATGAACCCACCTTTCAAAGCAGGCAGTCCATGTTCGATCAGTGTCTCTGGTGTCCATCCGTCAATCCTCGATACCGAGCGGACAGGCCTTGGTTGGTCAAAGACCACCACTTCATTGCCGCGTACGCCGAATATTTGACCTGTTACATGGCTGGCCGCAGCTGAACACAGGCTGACTGCGAAGGTAGCAACTTGGTCTGCGCGCATCCGGGTGCGAATACGCTCTACCCGTTGCGCACTGGCTTCATCCTTCACGGGGATGGTGGCGATCATACGGGTCCACGCAAAGGGTGCAATGACGTTGGAGCGAACATTCTTTAACGCCCCTTCCATCGCGATGATGCGCGACAGGCCAGCAACACCCATTTTGGCGGCGGCATAATTGGCTTGGCCAATATTGCCGATGATGCCGGAGGTGGAGGTAAAGAGCACATAGGCCCCATCTTGTTGCTCACGGAACAACTCAACGCTGGCGCGGGTGACATTATAGGCACCGCGCAAGTGCACATCGATCACCGCATCCCAATCGGGTTCAGACATTTTGTGGAACATGCCATCGCGCAAGATACCAGCTGGATTGATGATGGCATGCAGACCACCAAACTCATCCTTGGCCTGCTCAATCATGCCTTTGACGGCAGCAAAATCGGTCACCGATTCAGAATTGGCAACAGCCTCGCCACCCGCCGCCTTGATCTCATCGGCAACGGCTTGGGCTGGCCCGACAGAGCCTTCATCGCCACCCGTAACAGAACCACCAAGATCGTTTACGACGACTTTGGCCCCAGCGGCCGCAGCTTGCAGCGCGCATTCGCGGCCAATGCCATTACCACCGCCTGTAATCAGAATGACTTTACCGTCTAAAACGCCCATGGTCGTGCTCCCTAAGCTTATGTTTCGTTGAGATTAGCCCGATCAAGACCCCTTGGTCGAGCCCTGATTTTCTGGCGCTGCATCTTCAAAGCGGTCGGCCTCGGCCAAGGGCTTGAACAGCCGCATCCACGCCCCTGCGATGAAGACCGCGCCAATGCCGCCGACGACAACAGCGGTAACGGGGCCCAAAAGGCGGGCTGCGACGCCGGACTGGAATTCGCCCATCTCATTGGATGCTGAGATGAAGACAAAGCTGATGGCAGATACCCGCCCGCGCATTGCATCTGGCGTTGCCAATTGAACCAGTGAGCCCCGCACATAGACGGAGATCATGTCAGAAGCACCGGCCAGTGCCAAACAGGCCACCGAAATCCATAAGGTGGTGGACAGGCCAAAGCCCAAGGTGGCTAAGCCAAACACAAAGACTGCGCCAAACATCCAACGCCCAACATTGCGCTCAATTGGTTTGATCGCCAAATAGATTGACACAAGGCCAGCCCCGATCGCCCCGGCAGAGCGCAACGCTCCCAATGCTGCCGGTCCAGCGTGAAGAATGTCGCGCGCAAAAACCGGGAGCAGGGCGGTGGCACCTGCGAGCAGCACGACGGCTAGATCAAGGCTGAGGGCCCCCAAAACAATTTTATTGTCGCGCACATAGATCAGGCCTTCCTTGATCATTGCAAACGTGCGTCCGCTTTCGACTTTTTCTTGCGGTGGGGCCTTGGTCACAAAGGCGAGGAGCCAGCCGCAAATGAATAGTCCAAAGGCAACGCTGTAAGGGACAGACGGGCCAAATTGAAACAAGAGCCCACCCAGAGCAGGACCAATAATGGAGCCGCCTTGAAAACTTAAAGACATCAGCGCGATGGCTTGGGGCAGTTGTTCGCGGGGCACCAAATTGGACACCATGGCAGAGCTGGCGGCAGGCAAAAAGGCGTTCAGCATGCCCGTTACCATGGCAACAGCAAAGATCGCCGCAATCAAGGCCGATGGCGCAAAACCCGATGCAGCAACCAAAGCCCCAGCAATCGCTACTTTGAGCGCGATACAGCCCAAAATGATCAAGCGGCGGTCAAACCGGTCTGCCGCTTGGCCGCCAAATAGCGATAAAATGAGTAGCGGGACGAATTGGGATAGGCCAATGAGGCCTAGAAGAAACGCGCCTTCCTCAATCGTGTCGCCGCGAGCCCGCGCAATGTCATAGACTTGCCAGCCCATGGCGGTGATCTGAATCTGGGTGCCCAAGGTCCAAAAGACTCGGGCGCACCAATAGCTGGTGAAGGACGCATGGGCAAAGGGGGCTAAAGATCGGCTCACCACGCTGTGATGGGTCAGCCGACCTTTCAGGTCAATGCACTAAAGGCGATAAATCTCTAAAGCGGCGCAGTTGCCGCTTCGAGCCAAGCCCGTACATCGGCTTCTACCCGTGGCCCGATTTCGGCCAGAACTTTGGCGTGATAGGTGTTCAACCAAGCCAGCTCTGCCTCAGTCAACATTTCCTTGACGATCAAGCGGCGATCAATCGGCGCAAGCGTCAAGGTTTCAAAGCCCAGCATGGGCCGCTCTCCACCCTCAATCGGGGTGGCTGGCGTCACATATTGTAGATTTTCGGTGCGAATGCCGTAGCCATCGATTTTGTAGAAGCCAGGCTCGTTCGAGACGATCATGCCTGGTTCTAGCGCCACGTGATTTGGCACTTTGGCGATGCGGTGCGGGCCTTCATGCACGCCCAAGTAGGAGCCGACGCCATGGCCGGTGCCGTGGTCATAATCAAAGCCACCTTCCCACAAGCTCATGCGGGCCAAAGCATCGAGAGCAGAGCCCGTGGTGCCTTTCGGGAAGCGCACGCGTGACAAGGCGATATGGCCTTTAAGGACGCGGGTGAAGCGGTCCTTCATTTCGGCGCTGGGTGTGCCGACTGCCACCGTACGGGTCACGTCGGTCGTGCCGTCGAGATATTGGCCGCCCGAATCGAGCAGGAACAAATTGTCCTGATCCACTTTGCGGTTGCTTTCGACGGTGACGCGATAGTGCGGGAAGGCCCCGTTTGGACCCGCGCCCGAAATGGAGTCAAACGACAAATCCTGCAACGCACCTGTTGCCATCCGGAAGCCTTCGATGGCCTTACAAATGTCGATCTCTGTCAGCTGGCCCTTAGGCGCTTCTACGTCAAACCAATGCAAGAAATTGGCAAGCGCTACGCCGTCGCGCGCATGGGCACGCTTGGTTCCAGCGATTTCAACGGCGTTTTTCAACGCGCGCGGCAGGATGGTGGGGTCTTGCCCACGGACGATCTGCGCACCCGCTGCATGCAAAGCATCAAATACGTGCGCGGAGGAAAGGCTTGGATCGACCAAAACGCGCTTGCCACTCGTTTTCTTGAGGGCTTCGACAAAATTAGGCTCGGTGCTGATTGAGACTTCATTGCCTAAGAAGCCACGTAATTCGTGTGTCACCTTTTCTGGCTTCACAAATAATTGCGCCGTGCCGTCCTTGTTGAGGATTGCGCTGCCCAAAGCCAAGGGGGTGCGCGTAACGTCTTTGCCGCGAATATTGAACAACCAAGCCAGAGCCGCTGGCGAGGTTAGAACACTGGCCTCAATCCCATCGCCTGACAGTTTTTCGCCAATCCGCGAGCGCTTGGAGGCGCTGCTTTCGCCTGAAAAGGTTTCGGGATGTGGGACGATTTCTGCGCTGGGTTCTGCAGGGCGGTCTTGCCATGCTTGGTCAATCGGATTGACGCCAACGGCCACCAACTCAACACCTGCCTGGGCGGCGGACTCCTTTAAGCGAGCCAAGACATCGGGGGGCACAAGGCGGGGATCATAGCCGATCTTGGCACCCGAGGGTGCTTCGGCTTTGAGCCAAACGGCCGGCCCTTGGTCGACAAGGTCGCGTTGTTCAAACAATTCTGGCGCTGTTTGGTTGAGCGCCTGCTGTGTATAGCGCCCGTCTGAGAACAAATAAGCCTTGTCGCGCAAGATGATGGCGGCACCAGCAGAGCCCGTAAAGCCCGTGGCCCAAGCTAAACGCTCAGCGCAATCAGGCAAATACTCATTCTGCCACTCATCCTCATGCGGCACAAAAAGGCCATCAAGGCCCAATTGCTCCAACTGAGCACGGATTAATGGGATTGCCTTACGGCCTTGGTCAGCGCCACCGCGCACGTCATAGTTTTGAAACATGACACGAGCCTAGAGGCATGGTCGAATTCGCGCAAGGCGATGGTGCTGAGGGATTCACAATTTGTTTGCATCCCATGGGTTACAAATGCGCAACTAGTCTTTAGCTGGTCCAAGTTTTGGCAAGCGAAGCATACAAAGGCTGGGAGGACTCAAGAGTTAAATGCGCGGCCTTCGAAGTCTTGAAGCCTTGTATCGAACGGCCTCAACCAGCCGTGTCCTCAATCTATTCCAAGTTCATGAGAAGAATAGCGAAGAGGAGGAGTATGCGCAGCGTCCATTCTTTCAGGACTCGACCCTAAACCGCGCCATTTTTGTCAAACATCGGCTGCGTTCAGACGAAACCTATTTGATGCCCCGGTCCAGCACCGTTGCGACGAAAATTATCTTTCCTTTCGATAAGCGAACCCTGCGTGCCGGTGGCCAATCGATCTTTATCGGACAAGCAGGGTACCAACAGAAGCTGATTGAAATGCTGGGCGGTGAGCATGGCCATATGGACGAGGATTTCAGGCTTCTGACGCTCTTGTCGAAATTGCCATCGCTTGACCCCTTTTTGCTCAAAGAGACCCTAACACGTTATGGCTTTGCGCCTGCGGATTGTTACTTCGCCATGTCCACTGCCGACATTGAGCGGATGCGCAGTTTTGTGGGGGAGCAAATCCGGGAATTGATCGCTTTGGCGTTTGGCGGTTCAAACAATCATATGGGGGAGAGCATCAAGCGCATGGTGGACGCCATCCTGACGAAGGATACAGAATCCCGCTTGGACCCCTTGCGGGTGACATTGGGCTTAGATGGCCAACAGTTTGAGGATAGCATCTTTAGTTGGAAAGGTTTTTTATACTTCAAATGGCAGTTTCGCGGTAGTATGGTGAAGCTGCAGGCCTTAGTCAGTGCCCTAGATCGAGTGGCTTTGGAAGGCGCAGTAGATCGGGTGCTGGACACATCGATTTCCAATCAGCGGACTGCCTTGAAGAAGGCGGTCCAAAAAGCCGCGCGCGGCTGCGTCGCCATTTTGGGTCTCTATGACGACGCGTTCAACGATTTGGTAGAACATGGCAATGCGGCGGCATTTCGGAAATTCCTATTGGAAGCGCCGCGCTTGTTTATCGAACTGGGTCACAGCATGGGCGTCATAAGCCACATCACCAGTTTCTGGGACTATCGTTTCCCGAATCCGAACCGCTTGCATATGCAGGCTTCGGAATTCCACGAAATGCTGAACGAGTTTCTGACCAGCCTGACCGAAACCACTTATGAAGATTTGAGTCCTAAAGTCTAAATGCGCTTAGGTGCTGTGAATGGGGCGGCGGTAGGTCAGAGTTGACCAATTCTCTTTCCGATAACGATGTTCCAGTACCAGGCCTCTCTGGCCATAGGCACGACGAATGGCTGGCTCTTGATGGGTCAAAAGGCCTGACAACACGATACGGCCACCTGGCTTCACAATGCTGGCTAGGTCTGGTGACAAACGCACCAAAGGCTTCATCAAAATGTTAGCAAAGACCAGATCAAACGGCCCTTGCGAGCGGATCAGCGCCCGACGCACCCCATTCGCAACATAAGTACGCACCTTCGGGCCAACGTGGTTAAGCTTGGCATTTAGGCCTGCAATATAATTGGCGCGGGGATCAATCTCGGTCCCAACCACAACGCGGCTGCCGGTTTTCGCCGCACCGATGGCCAGAATTGCAGAACCCGTTCCGACGTCTAGGACCCGTTGTGGACGTTTGCCGCGGGTCAATAGTCGGTCGAGTGCCGAGAGGCAGCCCGAGGTCGTCCCATGGTGACCCGTACCAAAGGCCTCGCCGGCATCAATAATGATTTCTACGGAACCGTTCTTGGCTTTGCCAACATCATGGCTGCCAACAACCATGAACCGACCTGCCGGGACGGGTGGCAGGCCTTCCAGCGACATTTTCACCCAATCAGCATCTTCCAAGGGCGCAAGACGGGCGTCTAAATCGGGATCTGAAAGCGCGATTGCCCCCACGCCTAATTGTGCCGATTCCAGCGAGTAGGCGTAGGCCTCGAGTTTGAATTGGCGGCGTTCCAGCTCCCACCAGCCGACAGCGCCAAAGCCACCCAATGCGTCAAGGAGTTTCGAAGCGCCTTCAATGGCGGCGCGCGGACCAGTGGCGAGGATCAGATACATGCCCGCGAGATAGAACTTACACCTGTTTTTGTCGAGTTAGACCGGCAGTCTGGTTTGTCAGCCTGCGCGCGCGCTCTTTCAGGCGCGCCCAACGCGCGCTATCAGAAGCGCACAGCAACATAGAGCCAAATCATGCATGACCTGAAAGCCCTTCGAGAAAATCCTGCTCATTATGACGCCAGCTGGGCGCTGCGCGGCTTGTCGGCCCAAACGCCTGCTATTTTGGAAATTGATAGTCGTTTGCGCACGGCTATGACCAAGCGGATGGAAGCGGAAGCTGTGCGGAATTCTGCGTCTAAAGCCATAGGAGCGGCCAAAGCACAGAAGAATGAGGCAGAGGCGGCTCGCCTGATGGCTGAAGTGGCCGAAGCCAAGACTGTGATGGAAGAGTCCAGTCAAATTGAAGCTGTGGCGCAAGCTGAGCTGGACGCGATTATTCAGGCTTTGCCAAATCTCCCAGACCTTAGCGTGCCAGTAGGCGACGATGAAACCGGCAATGTGGTGGTTAAGCATTGGGGCACCCCGCCGCAATTCCCATTTGTTCCGAAAGATCATGTTGCGATTGGCGAAGCCTTGGGCGGGATGGATTTTGAAGGTGCGGCCCGGATTTCTGGATCGCGCTTCGTTGTGCTGAGCGGTCAAATGGCCCGTCTCGAGCGTGCCTTGGGCCAATTCATGCTGGACCAACACACGGAGAAGAACGGCTATCAGGAAACCAATGCTCCAGTTCTGGTGCGCGACCATGCTTTGTTTGGGACAGGCCAACTGCCCAAGTTTGAAGAGGATTTGTTCAAGACGACCGATGGCCGCTATTTGATTCCGACGTCAGAAGTCTCGCTCACCAATTTGGTGCGCGAACAAATCATCGACGATGAACGCTTGCCGATCCGCATGACGGCGCTATCGCCTTGTTTCCGCTCTGAAGCGGGCAGTGCGGGCCGCGATACACGTGGGATGATCCGCCAGCATCAATTCTGGAAAGTGGAATTGGTTTCCATCACCACGCCAGAAATCTCTGAGGCCGAGCATGAGCGGATGACGGCCAGCGCAGAAGGCATTCTGGAGGCTCTGAAATTGCCCTATCGGCGTATGCTGTTATGTACGGGAGACATGGGTTTTTCCGCGCAACGTACGTATGATCTGGAAGTATGGCTGCCGGGGCAGAACGATGGCACAGGTGCCTATCGCGAGATCTCGTCCTGCTCCAATTGCGGGGATTTCCAAGCGCGTCGGATGGAGTCCCGCACGCGCGCGAAGGGCGAGAAGGCGACGCGGTTTGTCCATACTTTGAATGGGTCAGGCTTGGCGGTGGGCCGGACGTTAGTGGCCGTACTTGAAAACTATCAACAAGAAGATGGCACCATTCGCGTGCCCGACGTTTTGGTGCCTTACATGGGTGGACTTACTCACTTGGGATAGGCTTCAGCCATCGCCTGATAGCTGTCGGCTACCAATTCCTCGAGGACACTGAGATCAATGTCGCTTAGCTTGTTGATGTAGAGGCAGCCTTTCCCAGTGCCATGCTTGCCGAGCCGGGCAAGCAGCGGAGCTGCGCCCACGGAGTCCAGTTTTAGGTAACAAACGAGCTTTGCTTTGCGCGGGGAGAATCCAACGCGAGGGGAATCCCCTTCGTGTCCGCTCTCATACCGATAGTGGTACGTGCCAAAGCCAATGATCGAGGGTCCCCACATCACGGGTTCTTGGCCCGAAGCCCGCGTGAACAGGTCGGCTAAGACTCTGCCCTCGTCGGCTCGCCCTGCGGGTTCTACTTCGGCGAGAAAGGCCGCAACGCTTTTGGTTTCAGGCTTTGTTTTGTTTTCCTTGGCCAACCTTATACACCTCTGTTGGAAGAAACTTTACACTTAACAAGTATACAGAATGGTGACAAAAAATCACCCTGTTCGATTCGAGGCTATGCCCATGTTTGATTTCGTTTTTTATATCTCGGCTGGAACACTCGCTTTCGGTGTGGGGCTTGGCGTTAAAGGCATGCTTGATCCGACTTGGGCTGGACACCTTGTTCGTTTGCAGCCTGAAAATGGACAGCCGGAGGGCTATGCAGAGTTTCGAGCAACATTCGGCGGGATGTTTCTAGGCCTCCATTTGTCCGCCTTGGCCTTCATGGTTTTCTGGAACAAAGAGGCTGGCATTGCGGCTTGTAGCATTCTGGCAGCTGGCTGGTTGTTCACGGCTTTGGGCCGCTATTTATCCTACAGCATGGATTCCAATACCCAGCACAGCCATGTGGTTCGATCCGTCGCGATTGAAGTGATTATCGCGCTTGCAATCGCCGTATGGCCGATCACCTCTGTTATGAAGCTATAGATACTGATTGTTCTGTTTGGTCGACTGAGGTTGCTACCTAGACGTTAAATTTCAGAAACTTACCTCTTTGTAATTGGTGATTCCGACTAGGCATCCCTATTTATCCCGAAAGGTGCCACGGGGGTGGCGAAAGCTTTTGGCGTTGCGCCGATGCAGCCTAGTGATCCCCTCAGATCCTGCGTGATAAACGCAGCAGCACCCGCCGTGCTTTGTCGTAGAGGTTTTTTGGATGACACATTTCAGCAAGACATTTGGCTTGGCCATTGCCCTGGCACTCGGCGCAGCAGCAGCCATAACGGGTCCTTCGTACGCAGATCGAAAGGCAACGGAAAATCAGCGCGCGCAAGAGGGAAAGCTTCTTCAAATGCCTGTGACGGATTTTCTGTTCAATTCGTCTATGGTTAGCACCAGCAAAGTAGGTGAGGTGCTAAAGCCAGGCGAGGTGATTGGCCGCTTCGATGTCCAAGTTACCCAAACAGCGCGATTGAAAGTCGACACAATCTCGCGTCGTGGCAGCTATCCCAAGTCTGTGCCTGCTGGGACGGTTTTGTTTCAAGTCCAATTGGATAATGGCGTCGGTTATTGCGCCCCTTTGCAGCAGGATCAGGGTTTGCGGCGCGCCCAGTGCTTCCGAGATATCAATAAGGATGGCACGTTTGATGCGGGCTATGTCACCGACTATATTGACCGTGGTCTACGTATCTATGGCGCGCGCTTGCAAGGCCTGTCGCCTATTCCTCAAACGCCCTATGAAGTGACACCCGGCGATTTAATCCCCTCAGAGCCGGCGGACGTGGTTTTTCGCAGCATCTTAGGCAACACTGTCAAGTTTGATTACAAACTCAACGGGGCCAAATTGAGCGAAAAGGAATGCCAGATAGACGGCAAAACGCCCTGCCAAATACTAGGCCAAACCTATCTGTTTGAAGTCCAATCTGGCGACATCAAAATTATCGCGCATGGTGATCGAACTTCATCGTAAGCGATGCACTGAGATCACCAGCAGGCGGGCATCGCATCAAATATGCACGCACGCCCTTGACCCTAGCGGCCAGACAGTCCCATCGTCCCGGTAACAAGGCCTACACTGAAGAGGCCAGACGGGGAGCTCAAAAGATGTCCGCTGATCCAATTCTACCAGAAGAACTCTCGCGTGCGGTCGTCAGTCCAAAGACCTATGCGGACCAGGCCGTAATGGATGCCACTTTTGCAAAGATCAGGACGGACTATCCGTTGGCAAAAACCCAGATGGCAGATTTTGAGCCTTTCTGGTTTGTCTCAAAACATGCCGATATTCTGGAGATTAGTCGCCAGAACGACTTGTTTTTGAGTGGCGAATTGCCCACGACCCTGACGACCAAGTCGGTCGATGAAAAGGTCCGCAAGCAAACCGGGGGCTCTCCGCATTTGATCCGTACCTTGGTGCAAATGGATGCGCCCGATCACCCGAAGTTCCGCGTCATGACCCAAGCTTGGTTTATGCCGCAGAATTTGCGTAAGCTTGAAGACCAAATTCGCAAAATCGCTCGCATGTATGTCGATAAAATGGCTGGCATGGGGGGGCAATGCGACTTCTTGAATGATATTGCGCTCTTTTTCCCTTTGCGTGTCATCATGGAAATTTTAGGCGTGCCAGAGGTGGATGAGCCCCGGATGTTGAAGCTCACCCAGGAATTGTTTGGGGCGCAAGACCCAGAGATGAACCGGTCTGGTGGCGAGCTTGAGGACGAACAAAAGGCCCTGGCCGATATTCAAGCTGTCCTGATGGACTTCTTCATGTATTTCAACCAGATCACAGAAGCGCGCCGGGCCAATCCAACTGGCGATGTTGCCACTGTCATTGCCAACGCCAAGATGGACGGAGAGCCGATTGGTGCGTTTGAAGCCGTCAGTTATTACACCATTATTGCCACCGCCGGTCATGACACGACGTCTTCTTCGACCGCAGCAGGCCTATTTGGTTTGATCCAAAATCCCGACCATTTGGCAGCCGTTCAGAAAGATCTAAACCTGATCCACGGCTTGGTGGATGAATCGATCCGATGGGCGACGCCAGTGCGCCACTTCATGCGCTCTGCAACCGCGGACTATGATTTGCGCGGCCAGACAATCAAGAAGGGCGACTGGCTGATGCTGTCCTATCCCTCTGGCAATCGCGACGAGGAAGTATTTGACGATCCTTACACCTTCCGCCTTGATCGCACCCCGAATAAGCACTTGGCCTTTGGCTATGGCGCGCATTTGTGTTTAGGCCAGCATTTGGCCAAGCTGGAGATGCGGATATTCTGGGAAGAACTCCTACCGCGCCTCAAATCCGTCGAATTTGCAGGCGAACCCAAGCTTTCGGAAGCCAATTTCGTTGGCGGGCTTAAGAACCTGCCAATCCGTTATGTAATGGACTGATCATGCGTTTTGCACCCTTTGTGATACTTCTAACATTTGCAGCCGGGGCTGGGGCCCAAGCCCAAGAAACGGCACCCGCTGTTGCTCCGGCCCCTGTGCCAGAGGTAACCGTCAATCTTGGACGCAAAGCCCCTGCCAGCCCCATGATCGCGCCTTTAGAGACCAAGCAATTTGAGCTGCCGCAAGAGTTTAACCCTAGCGCGGCGCCTACCGCGCCAACAGACTCAACGCTACCGGCCTTACCTAGTCCGGCAACGGCACCAACCGCCCCACGCGGCCCACTGACGCCCACGGAAATTGCCCGCGAAATTGCCCCAAACTTCGATGTCTCGCGCGAATACACCCGCCTTGTGCAATGTTATGGCACGGCGGATTTCATGGGGGCGATAACCCGTATCCAAGCGAGCCGACCCGGTGCACCAAAACAGGTTGTTGGTGTGGCGCGTGAGATTATGGCCCTAAGTGACGCTATGCAGCCGATGGTTTTAGCGGCGTCCACCGTGCGCGGCGAACCCCGATTTCGGGCCGATTATGATGCGTTTGCCCGCCAAGGCCAACGCGAGCTTGCCGGGGCAAAAAATCCAAATGTTGTGATGCAACGCCGCCTTGCCACTTTAGAGGCTTGTCGCCGCGATGTCACACGTTGGCGCAAAGAGGGTTAGCGGCATGTCAAACTGGGTTTTAGGTGTTATTGGTGGTTCGGGCCTGTACGATATTCCGGGCCTTTCGGGTGAATGGCGGACGATCGAGAGCCCTTGGGGCGAACCGTCTGATCAGATTTTTGACGCTGAACTGGATGGTCAACGCGTGGTGTTTCTGCCCCGTCATGGGCGCGGACACCGCATTTCCCCGTCAGAACTCAATAGCCGCGCGAACATTGACGTTCTGAAGCGGGCAGGGGTGACCGACATTTTGTCTATCTCGGCCGTTGGCTCGCTCAAGGAAGAATTCCCGCCTGGCCATTTTGTGGTGGTGGATCAATTTATCGATCGAACCTTTGCACGGCCAAAAAGCTTCTTTGGTACGGGCCTCGTTGCTCATGTGTCGGTGGCCCATCCTATCTGTCCCCGTTTGGCAGGGCTTGCAGCTGAAGCGGCACGTCGCTCGGGTGCAGAGGTTACTGAAAGCGGCACCTATTTGGTGATGGAAGGCCCGCAGTTTTCAACGCTCGCAGAAAGCAACCTCTACCGCTCGTGGGGGTGTTCGGTAATCGGCATGACCAATATGCCCGAAGCTAAGCTCGCCCGCGAAGCTGAATTGCCCTATGCCTCGGTCTGCATGGTGACAGATTATGATTGTTGGAACGAAGACCATGCAGCGGTGGAAGTTTCGGCAATCCTAGGAGTCATGCATGCCAACTCCACCAAAGCAAAGGCCTTGGTAGCGGACTTGGCACGGTCGCTCAAGTCACTGGATCGGACACCGTCCCCAATTGATACGTGCCTCGATTATGCGTTGATTACGTCACCAGAAGCCCGCGACCCGGCCTTGTTGGCGAAACTGTCGGCGGTAGCAGGGCGGGTGCTTTAGAGCATCTGCCTTCACTTCTCCGCGAGACCACAGGAAAATTGGGCGTTTGAGTGAACGTGCCCTTTACCATACCCCCCTGCCTGCAGTAGGGAGCGCCCCGGAATTCGTGGTGACCTCAAGGTCGATTTCCTACAGTCAGTGAAGGACAAAGGTCTCACCATGCGTCAGTTTTCAGCGGCCAGCGTCGCGCTCGCCTTGGTTGCCTCTTTACCCGGTCATTCAATGGCCCAAACGACGAATGGCAAAATCGAATCTGGCGAGCAAAACAAAATTTTGCCTGATTGGCTGAAGATATCTGGCGAAGCGCGCGTTCGCTACGAAAGCCTCGACGGACAGTTCCGCGCAGGCGGCAGAGGCGGCGATCAAGCTCTGGCCTTTCGGACCCTGATTTTGGCGGAAGCTCAGTTTGACCCCGTCACGTTCGGTATCGAGCTGCAAGATAGTCGCAAGGAACTAAATGACCCGGGATCCACGCTTAGCGCGTCGCTGGTCAATCCGCTCGATGTCCTGCAGGCCTACGCGTCCTTTGATCTGAGCGGAACTGGCTTGGCCACAGCGTTGAAACAAGACAAAGCGCGCCTGAAACTTGGTCGCCAAACCTTGGATATAGGCGGTCGGCGTATCCTTGAGCGTGCGGATATGGCCAATGCGTTGCTAAACTTCACGGGGGCTTATTGGCAGTCGAGTAATGCGCGCGGCGATGCGTGGAATGTGGTTGCCGTGGTGCCAGTGGGGCGCTTGCCGCAAGATCGGTCCAGCCTCGAAAAGAATGTATTACAGGCTGACCGCGAGGAATGGTCGCGGTTGCTCTTAGGCGTACATTATCGCCGCGCTAATCTGCTCGGCGACCTGTTGCCACAGACATCGGGGGAGTTGTTCGTCTTTCGCTTGAAAGAGCATGATACTTCTAGAACCAATACCCCCAATCGCGACTATTTTCAGCCGGGCTTTCGCTTGTTCCGGTCACCGCAAAAGAGCCAGTGGGATTTTGAACTAGATACCTCGTGGCGCACTGGGACCCGTCGGGCAAGTGCTGCGCCTACCGATACAATTGATCTAAAGGTACGGGCTTTCGCCGCCCACGCTCACATTGGCTATACGTTTGATGCCCCATGGGAGCCCCGAGTAGGGATTGATTGGGATTTTGCCTCGGGCGACCGTAATCCCAATGACCTCAATTTTGATCAGGCGGAGCGTTTGTTTGGTGGGCGGCGCACCGACCTCGGCAATACAGGCATTCATGGGCCATTGACCCCTGCCAATATCAATGCACCCGGTGGACGTATCGAGCTAAAACCCAATGCCCGGACGGACATGCGTCTTGCGTTCAAGGTCGCACATTTGGACGAGGCACGCGACGCGTGGGTGGTCGCTCGTGTTCAGGACCGAACGGGCCAATCTGGCACCTTTATCGGTACCACGATTGATGGCCGTGCCCGCTATTGGCTGCAGCCCAATAAGCTTCGGTTAGAAGTGGGTGCATCTGCCTTGATTCCGGGGCGTTTTGCGAGGACCGCCCCTAATGCTTCACGCCAAGGGACAACCCACTATGGCTATATGGCCATAACCAGAATGTTCTGACGCAAGCTCAACTACGATCAAATAGATCGAGAGTTCGCGCCCAAGCAATATCTGCTTGAGTCGGGTCAAAATCATGCCCACGGTCTGAGAAGAAGCCGTGGCCAGCCGGATACAGATGGATCGGCACTTGAGGATGGGCGACGCGAACTTCATTGACCAAGCTTAAAGGAATGCCGGGATCGGCATCGCCATAGTGCAGTTCAATCGGCACACTCGGGGTTTCGGCCAGAAACATATTGATCATCCGGCCATAAAAACCTGAAGCCGCGGTCACACCCGCACAGCGGCAGGCAGCCACCCATGCGACCGTGCCGCCCCAACAAAAGCCCGTTACAAAGATGCGCGATTGGGTCTGGCGCAATACATCAATCGCGGCTTGGGTATCGGCCGTGACTTGATCCCACGACGTAGCACGTACGGCAGAAAGGCCCTTTTGTATCCCGTCTTGATCATAAGGGGCTGTAAAGCCTGCTTCGATGCGGTCGAAATAGGCAGGCGCAATCACGTCATAGCCATCTCCGGCAAAACGGCTGCATAGCGCTCTAATATTGGCGTTAAGCCCGAAAATCTCCTGCGCCACGACCAAACCACCGCGGCGCTGGGTGCCCGTGGCGGGCTCCAACAGCGCTGGGATACCCGTTGATAGCGTGATCATTGGCATGAGTTTACCCTCGCATCGCTGTGTCGAGTTTTTCTTCGGTGATAGGATAGCCAAGGTCAGAACGTATCTTCAAGACGCCATTTTCGATCACCGGCTGGACGATGCCTTGTGGGCGAGCTGCCACATCTGCCAAAGCTTGTTCGACAGTTTTGGACAGGGCCAAAAGCTCCAAGTTGCGCGCGGTCGGGAAAATGATCTTGCGACGACCTGCAGCCAGATCATCCAAGGCTGCTTGTGGCTTGATCCAAACAAGATCGACCGCCTCGCTACCATCTTGCACTCCGTCTTGGCCTGCCGGAACTGGTGTTAGATAAAAACGCGTATCAAAGCGTTTATGTAGGGCCGGGGGTGGGATCCAGCGCGCAAAGGGGCGAAGCGCGCTGGTAGCTAGCTTTAGGCCATGGCCGCGCACCAAGGGCTGAAACAAGGTTGCGTCGCGGTCCACGCGTTTACGCATGTCCGTTAAATCGAGTGCCTTCTGGCCAATCGGTTCGCCATTGCGGGTTGCGAGTAAGATGCCCGTCTCTTCATAGGCCTCCCGCAAAGCAGCCACACGTGCAGCGCGCTCTTCCGCGTCTAAGCCTTCCAGGCCCTCAGCTGCTTCTAGCCAGCCATCATCAAAGTCAGCGGGATCGACTTTGCCGCCGGGCCATACCATCGCACCACCGGCAAAGCCGATATTGGCGTGGCGCTCCACCATCATGACTTCCAGTCCGTCTGCGCCATCACGCACCAACAAAATTGTCGCAGCGGGAAATAAAGTGTCATCCATCTTGAGGTTTCCGTTTCGTCATGATCTTGCAAACTGCGCGTCGGCGTTCCACACGCTCTGTCATGAACGACGTTGTGACCCATGCCAAGCATCTTTTGAACCAATCCGGCCAGCCAAAGCGGCGGGCGGTTCCCCGTGTGAGCCCACTCCTGCATCAAGCCGATCACCACATGGTCGGTGAAGAAGGGGCGCAGATTGCCAGCTGGCATCTGTTAGGCCACCGCTATGAGTCCCCGCCTGTGCTTTTGGTGCATGGGTGGGAAGATGACACCAGCCTGTGGTCGCCCCTTATTGACCTTTTGAATCAGCGTGGCCGCAGCATTGTTGCCTTTGATCTGCCGGGCCATGGCCATAGCGATGGGGATCGCTGCAGCCTGGAATTGGCAGCGGACGCTATCTTGGCTCTGCAAGCGCGCTTTGGGCCTTTTTCCGGCGCTGCAACCCATTCTTTTGGCGGGCCCGCCTTGGCAAAAGCATTCCAACAAGGCTTGGAGCTAGCTCAAGTGGTGCTGATTTCCCCGCCTGTTGCCCAAGCACGCCAGTTTGAACGGGCTTGGCGGCGCTATGGCGTCGAAGAGCCGATGATTGAAGCAGCTTTGGCGCTTGGTCATGCGGAGAGCCGCTTCTTTGACTTGGCAGCCGCTGCGCCAAGTATGAAAGCCGAAGCCTTGTTCATCCATTCCCTCGATGACGAGCAATGCCCGGCTTCCGAGGGTAAACGTGCGGCAGAAGCCTGGCCCGGCGCGCGTTTCTGGCCTGTCGATGGCCTCGGCCACCGCGCTTTGGTGCAAGATGACGAAGTGGTGTCGATGGCAGCGAGCTGGCTAGATAATTAAGGCGCGCCGTAGTCTGAAGCGTCTCGCGCCGCTCGGTGGAAGGCGAGCCGGCCTGCATAATCACGTGGATCTTTCTTGCGCACCAAGGCCCCGTCCATCGGCGTCATCCAATCGACTAAGCGGGTGAGGAAGAAGCGCAGCGCCGCACCACGCGCCAGAAGGGGCAGGGCAGCGCGTTCTGCCGTGCTCAAGGGCCGCACGCTCTCATAGCCTGAAATCAGGGCGCGGCCTTTGACCATATCGAACTCTCGCCCATTGGCTTCAAAACACCACGCATTTAGCATCACCGCGACGTCATAAGCCAAAAAGTCGTTACAGGCGAAGTAGAAGTCAATCAGGCCGCTAACTTCGTCACCCAGAAATAAGACATTGTCGGGAAACAAATCGGCGTGGATGATGCCGCGCGGCAGATCCTTGGGCCAGTCAGACTTAAAGCGTTCGAGGTCGCCTTGGATAGCGGCGGCAATGCCAGGTTCCAGCGCTTCTGCATGCCGTGCCCGGCCTTTCCAAAGGTCCGCCCAATTATCAGGCCCTAAGTCATTCGGCCGCGACAAGGGAAAGCCTTCTAGTGCCTGATGCAACTGGGCCAGTGCGGCTCCCACCGCGCGCGCATGGCTGGCCGGTGGGCGCTTGGACGAGACCCCGTCGAGGAAGCTGCACAGGGCGGTGGGTTTACCCCGGATCATCTGCACCACTTGATCATCTTGCGTGCGGATAGGGCGGGCAGCGGGGAGGCCTGCGTTGGCAGCGCGCTCCGTCAGTCCCAGATAAAACGGCAAATCCTCCAGTGCGACAGACTTCTCATAAATCGTCATAATGAAGCGGCCTTGGGCGGCCTCTACCAAGAAATTTGAGTTCTGAACGCCTTCGGCGATTCCTTTGAAGTTTCTCAGGCCACTTAGCCCCCAACCCTGCAACAGGATCGCTAATTCTTCGTCGGTTGGTTCAGTATAGACAGCCATGATTAACTATCGCACCTTTGCCGACAGTCTGACAATCCAGCCGCCGCCGTGGGCCGGCATCGCACGCACGGCATGGCCATGCTTAATTGCATCGCGCAGCCGCCGACCGACAGGCTGAAACAAAGTCTCGCCTCCACCAGGCGTCGGCGGATCAAATCGGAACCACAGTTTAACTTCTTCGTCGCGGCGTTGGTCGTGGAGCGCAGCTTCTACAAGCGCCAAAGCTTCAACCGCGCCTTTGCCGTTTAAGTCAAAAACCTGAGAGACGTCCAGATTTTCGGTTGATAGAGCGTTAGCGTCATCGGGTTCGAAAAAAGGCAAGTTTATCAATCTCTGAGCAAAGTTGCTGAAGGAGTCATGAATCACGCGGGAGGGCGTGAACCACCTGTTTACGTAAAAGGTACTGAAATTCATTTTATAGCAAGGTCTTGGGAAGATTCGATTCACAATCACCCGTCACATTGTCCCTGCGAGAGGCTAAAACGGCACCTCGGTGAAAAAAGCACTTGGCCCAGAATGTGGTCAATATGGTTAGGGGAAAGACTAAAATGGCTTATGATATGAGCAGCGCTTTAGAGGTCACAATGACCACAGAAGTTGAGACCAATGAAGCAGGCACCGATCTGTTTGCTTTGGGCTTGTCGCATGCAACTGGCGTTGGTGCCGACATGGATTATGTCGCAGCACACAAGTGGTTCAATATTGCTGCCATGCGCGGCGATAGCGAAGCAAAGCTGCGTCGCCAAGAATTAACGGCGATGATGACCCAGAGCCAAGTTTCGGCAGCACAGCGCGCCGCCCGCGAATGGCTTCAGCGCACCGCAAACTAATCTGCCTTCATTGTCAGGCCGTTGATGCGGTTTGAACGCTTATTGGACGATGTTTGAGCCAATACTATAGTTGAAGCCAACTGTTATCGGCAGCGCGTCGCGGACGAATTGCTGGGTAAACTGCCCCAACTCGGAAATCCGCGACTTGGGCACCCAAACGACGTCAAAGCGGCGCAGGCGCGGCAGTTCGGCTAACAGAGCTTGGCTAGCCCAAACAGAGCGAAGGTCATAGACCCGCATGTAAGGCGTGCCACCAGCTCCCCGGCGCAAGACAACAACTTCTTCCCGTCGCGCGGTATTTAGAAATCCGCCAGCTGTCGTAATCGCCTGCAGCGGATCCATCTCACCGGATAAATCATAGAGACCCGGCTTGGCCACTTCTCCACCGACGAAGAATTTCTGTGAGGCGAAGGTGTCGGGTGCGAGCGCAATCGAAGGATTGCGCAAATAGGTCGCATATTGACCTTGTAACTCCAGCTTCAAATCGTCAGGCGTGCGGTCAGCCGCCATAATTGCTTCCAACATCGGTGGATGAATGCGGCCGTCAGGAGCGACCGTCAGCTTTCGGCTGAGTTCAGGTGCCCCGATAGACTGAAAATCGATCACGTCGCCCGGGAAGAATCGATAGGTTTCATCTTCTGCCGTCCAGCTTGGGAAGGTCGGAACCGCCGGGAAGTCGACGGTGGCAACCGGCCGCGGAGTTTGCCAATTCCTGCCGTCCGTGCGCAAAGCGTCGACATAGCCTCTGGGTGCACAGGCCGTCAGGCTGATCCCTGCCAGAACCACCCAGGACACGAGTGTAGCTGTGGTTTTGGCACGCATGAACAGGCTCCCTTGGTCTGTTGGCAACAGCCTGCTTCTTAGAAACCCAATCGTTAAACGTTTCGTTAATGGATAATGGTTGATTAACGTTTGAAGGAAGCAAAATGCTTTGCCACACGTCCTGACGCGCGGAACTTAGAATGACTTACCAAACGGGCCCAAGCTATCCCCGTGCCGGCGGCTATGAGCCGACTGGCAGCGCGCGCCCGCAGCTTGATCTTCGCGATTGGGTCGGTCTGTTGTGGCGTGAAAAATGGCTGATGCTCATTGTTTTCATTTTGATTTCTGCACTTGGAATTGCTTTTGCGACCACGCTTCAGAAGAGCTACACCGCCAGCGCGCGGCTCTCTATTCTGTTGGGACAAGAATATGTCTTTACGCCGCGCGTCGGTGCTGCCGGTGAAGGGGCAGCGCCTAAGCAAGAGCAAATCGTCCAATCTGAAGTTGAAGTAATCAAATCTGGGCAAATCGCAGAGCGCGTGATTCGCAAAATTGGCTTGGATCGATTGTTTAATCCTGAAGATATTCAGATTAGCCAAGGCCCAGATACACCAGAACGGCGGATTGCCTTTGGCGTCGATCAGTTTCAACGCAACTTTACTGCTGAAGCGTCTGCCAACACGACCGTGATCCAGTTGCGCTATCAAAGCAAAGACCCTGTCATTGCAGCGAAAGTCCTCAACACCATGATCGATGAGTATTTGACTTATCGCCGTGAAGTCCTGTTTGAGGACCAAACAGGCGCGCTGCGGACCCAGCGTAATGAGTTTGAGACCCGTTTGCGGGAGGCGGAAGCCGAGATCACCGCGTTTTTGGGCGCAAATGGTGTGGCAGACTTTGAGGGCGAACGCGCAGCCCTTCAATCCTTACTCTCAACCGCCCGAGCTGATCTTTTAAATGTCCAGGCCCGCCAGCGCGAAGCAGAAGGCCGGTTTGCGGCAAGCGACCGCAGCTATCGCAGCGAACCACGCGAAGTAAGATTGTCTTTTGAGACCGATAATTCCCGCCGTCGGATCGAGCTGGCCACCCAATTGGCAGAACTCCAAACCCGCTATACCGAGCAAAGCCAGCCCGTTCAGGATATGCGTCGCCGGATTGAGGCTTTGGATGAGCTTCTCGGCTCAGAGCAAGGGCGGGCAGCTGGCACAACAAAGACTGGGGCAAACCCCGTGCGCGATACAATGGCTTCCGACCGGGCGCGCAATGCGGCCGAGGTTGAAGCTTTAACCCAGCGCGAAGCCATTCTGGAAGCCCAAGTTGCTCAATTGCAAGCGCGTGCCATCCAGTTAAGCCAAGTAAAGCCAATGTTTGATGACTTGGTACGTCGTAAGGCAATCTTGGAAGAGCAAGTCAAACAATTCTCAACGCGGGAAGCATCTTCCCAAGCTCAGAATGAACTAAGCCGCACCTCTAATGAAAATATACGTGTCATTGAACGTGCTAATGTGCCGACTCGTGGCAAGAGCTTAAAGAAGGAAGCCGCGATACTCTCTGTCTTCTTTGCGGCCTTCACGGCATTTGCGGCTGGTTTGATGCGGGCATTCTCGCGGACAACCTTCCCAACACCGTCCTCGATCGGTCGGACTCTGGGCCTTCCGATCTTAGCGACGGTGACGCGCTAAAGCGACGTTGAGGCTTGTTTGAGTTGGGGTTTGGATGGGAAGTATTCAGGGACAGATGAACGGAGTCTGGTCTGCTGTTGCCGCTGCAACAGGGGGCGCAGGCGCTGCCGTCATGTTCATGGGTGCCAAACACGAGGTGGGAGTCTCTGAAGTGGCCCGCGCTTTTGCGGAGCTCGCTGCTGAGCGGGCCGCGAAATCGGCTTGGTTGATTGACTTAGATTTTTTTGGGCCGGGGCAGTTTTCCGCTTTGGGTGGCCCACAAACTGGCTTCAAAGGTCCGTATGATATGACCTTTGGCGTAACGCCATTTTGGCGAGCCCAACCGCGGGCGCCTGATGGCGCGCAAGGCGAGGGGGCTGTGGTAAGTTATAAAACGACGATCCCAAAGCTTTACGTTAGCCGATTTAACCGCGCCGCTTTAGCTGGCAATCAAAAGCTGCAAGTAGCGCCCGCACCGGATTATTGGCGTGCCGTACGTCGTTCCGTGGACCTAACAATTGTCGACGCGCCGCCGCTAGAGCAGTCCCGCGCAGGCCTTGCCTTAGCCGCGGACATGGACGGGGTAATTCTGGTCATTGATGGCAACAAAAGCGACGTCCGCGAATCTATTGATCTGCGCGATGAAGTGGTGGGCCGCGGTGGACGCTGTCTCGGAATCGTGGTGACTGGCCAATCGGGTTCTGCACTGTCGCTCAGCCGAAAGCGCTAATATGGTTGCACCTAAATTGACGTGGCGCTGGGATTTAGCCTTGTTGGCTCTCGCGCTTGCCTGCTTCAGCGCAGGCTTTTGGCGTCTTTGGCCTGGAGCTGCTGGTCTAGAGGAAGCGCCTCTGGGGGCAGTCATTTTTAAGGCCGGTGTGGCATCAATGGGCTTTATCGGCTTTGCCGTGCGCTGGGAAACGCTAGCTCCCGTGCTCCTAAGGCGATTGGAGAGTTTGTTGCTGGTCGCCGTTTGCTTGATCTCTGCAGCTTGGGCTTTGGCCCCGGCAATTGCCCTACAACATGGCATTCTTCTTCTGTCGCTATGGGTCTTTGGCATAACGGTCGCCGCCCGCTTGCCTGTTGAGGGTTTGGCGCTTGCGACGGCTTTTTCGGGCATATTAGCTGTCTTAGCACAGATTTTTGCCGCACGAGGCTTAATGCCGCTTAGCGCGTTGGACGGTGATTTGACCCTTGCCCTTTGCGGTGCCTTGTGGGCGTCGGCAGTCAGCGCCAAATGGCGTTGGGCTTGGCTGGCTTGGGCGGCAGCTCTAGTCGTTTTGGCACTTACGCTAGGCGACCTGACAAGCATATTGGTGGCAAGCATTGGGGTCGTCGCCGCAAGCCTTGGTCTTGGGGTGCGCTGGATTTCTGCCCGTCGCCCATGGACGCCAATTGATGTTGCCGTCACGCTTGCTTGCTTAATCCTGACGGTGACGCTGCTAGCCCTGTTTACGCCTTTGGCTTTTGCATCCGACCCCTTTGGCGCGATTAACTGGATTGGTTATGGGTTCGGTGTTTCTGGTTCCTCAATCCGTGACGGCTTTGGACAGGGTTTGGGCGTGTTGGGTCTAGGGTTTGCCAGCATTTGGGCGGTCGTGACCAGTGGTCGTCTGGCACTTGACCGCAGGGAGTCTAACACAAACGGCGCGGCGGTTTTTGGTATGTGGTGTGCCGGGCTTGCAGCCTTTTTATTGGCACCTGCAGAGATTTCAGTTCTTGGCTCTTGGGTGGTACTCTTGGCGGGGTTGAGCTTTGGGGCGGGTATCCGGCCCTTGGTACCTGCACAACAGCCCCGCACTTCTCACCCCCTGAACGCCGGGGCTCCCCATCAGGGGTCCTATCAAGCAGCACCGTTGCCGTCGCGTCCAAGCCCGGCCACCCGTAACCGCCTCAGCTAAGTGCGTCTGCCGCCCATAAAGCCCGCCATAGACGTGCCCCAAGTGCCCGGATCGCTAGAGGCAGTGCCTCCGATAACACCATGGCCTTCAGAACATACTTGATCCAAGTCCTTGCAGGCAGACGCGTCAAGGTTTGAGCCAGCTTTGTGCCCGGCAATGCCGCCATGCTGGGGTGGCGTTCGACGATGCGGCGGAAGTTCGGTCCGGCCTTTGCGAATTTGTCGAGCAGGGTTGCAGCATCATCCAGGCCTAAATGGGTTGCTGGAATATCGGCATGAAGGACCACATACCCCTTTGATTCCGCTCTTAAAGCCCAATCAACATCTTCCCAGCCCCAGCCAGAAAAGCCCGCATCAAAAGGCGTATCATTCAAGATGGCTTTGCGCACGAGTAGGTTAGATGTCGCTACCGCTAGTGCACCCCGGCTTTGACGTTCACTTGCAGACGAGCAATCGGACTTTTCGGCCACCATTTTGGCTAAAGCCAAAGCAGCGCAATCGGGGACCTGCAGGGTGGAAAATCCCCCATACACAATTTCCGTGGTTGGATCGCGGGCAAGCTTCAGCCAATCTGCCACAAAACTCGGAGAATCTGGGGCCATGTCGGAATCCAGAAACAAAATGACAGAGGCCTTGGCCTCCGCAATCAGACGGTTGCGCGCCGCAGAACGACCCTGATTGTCATGCAACGTGATCAGACTGGCAGGGACATTTAAGTTCTGGAGACTTGCTTCGACCGTAGCTGTCACCGAGGGGTCCTGTGACCCATCATCTACGACGATCAACTCAACTGCTTCGCCCGTCATTTGGCGAGACAAAATCTCTATCAGCTGACCGGGGTCGTTGCGAAAAAAAGGCGTCGCGATGCTGAGTTCCAAAGGGCGTTCAGCTCTTACGCCGTTGGCAAAAATCGTTTCGCTCATAATGCCCCCGTTTGCGGGCGCAGGCGGGTCCACATAGTCTTGGCAAAGTCGCGCGCGCCAGCGACATTCAAGAGGATAACAAAGGCACCATAGCTCAAGGCACCGAGCCCGCCTTTGAGGATAAGGTCTTGGAATGCGCCAAAGCTTGGCAGAGCCAGCACTACGCCGGCCATCAAGACGCAAGCAATTGTAATTTTGGCAGTTTCCATAAGTGGAATCGGTAAAGCCACATAGCGTCGGCCGATCCACGCCAGCATGGTCATGCCAAGACCATAGGCAGCGACATTGGCGTAAGCTGAGCCCATCAAGCCAAACTTCGGCAACAGAAGCACATTTAGACTGAGGCTGGTAATCACCGGCACCAGAAGCAAGAGCGCCCGCTGTAATGCCTTTTTCGACAGCATGAAGGCTTCGGAAAAATAGTCGCACATGCCCGCCAGCAAGGCAGAAAACGCGATCCACGGCACGACTTGGATCGCGCGCTCACGCAGGGCTTCGCCGATCAAGATCTCACAAATTGGGCCAGCGAGTAGGCCAATACCCAAAGCGGCGGGTGCCCCAATACCAAGGCGAACCACATAGCCTTGATGGGCTGCCTTTACAGCTTCGGCCGGGCCGCCGCGCTCATAAGCCGCAATTAAGATCGGTGTCACGGCTGCGGCACCCCACGTGAAGATGATGTCGAGAATGCGCGCGCCAACTTGGTAGCCCGCAGAATAGGCCCCGACGTCGCCTTCGCCCAAAAAGGCTGCGATCACGAAACGGTCCCCACTTGTCAGAGCTAGGCTTAAGATAAGGCCGCCTGCCAAGGGCGCACCATAGGCGAAGTAAGCCTTGCCGCGTTCGGGCTGCAGCGACCCTTTCCGCGCGGCCATCCACAAGGCTGGCCCTTCTATCGCCAGCACAATGACTGAAGCGATCAACATGCCGATGAACGGACCTTCAGGGCCCATAGCAAAAAACACAACACAGCCAATCCCAAGCCCAAAGGCCAAGAGCGTATGTAAGGTATCTACGACGGCAAAGCGTTTGGCCTCTTGAGCCATCCGTCTTGTTTCTAAAGCAATTTTGATCAATGATCTTGTGATCACACTGCCAAAGGCTGCCGCCACCACGATTTTCAGATTGAGGTCAGCTGGCCACAACAGCAGGGCTGCGATGGAGATCAGCGCAAACGCGCCGGCGCACCAGCTAAACAAAGCGATCAAAGTAGCAAAATGGGCGGGCTTTTCGCCCTTTTCTGCGGCATCCGCATAGAAGCGGGCGGCGGCTGCCTCGATCCAGACGACGAAGAGATATTGCGCCAAAGTCATGGCCGCATACACCAAGGTATAGCGGCCATAATCGTCGTCGCTAAGTAGGCGCGTTAAAACGGCAACCATGCCAAAACTGGCCACGGCTTGGGCCAGATTTGGGATCAAATAGGTCATGAGGTGACGACCCATCATGACTGGTGCTGTACCTCATTGGCATGGATTGTAGGCAGGCTCACCGCACCGAACCTTTGTCGCCTAAGAGAGCGGGCAGGGTTCTCACCATGATCCAAAGGTCGAGCCAAAGGCTCGCATCGCGAATATAGGCGATATCATACGCAACCCGTTCGGCCACTTCTTCCGCACAATGAACTGGCCCACGAGAGCCGTGAATGGCGGCCCATCCTGTCATGCCGGGCTTAATTCGGTGGCGGTGGGCATATTCAGCCACCAAAGCTTCGCTTTCTTGATCGCCAGTTCTCATGCCGATGGCATGAGGGCGCGGCCCTACGAGCGACATGGTGCCAGTCAAGACATTAAATAATTGCGGCAGCTCATCTAACGACGTGGCGCGAATGAAGCAGCCAATCCTGGTCACGCGGGGGTCGTTCTGCGTCACTTGTTGGGCCGCGCAAGCGTCGGCTGTCTCCACCCGCATGGAGCGGAATTTCCAACAGTTGAACGCCTGATTGTTAAATCCGTGCCGCTTCTGGCGGAAGAAAACTGGACCCTTGCTATCAAGCTTGATTGCCACCGCGATCAAGGCCATCACGGGCGCAGCAATCACAAGGATGCACGTCCCAAACACAAGGTCTTGCACCCGCTTCCAGAAAGCACGTTTGGCATCTTCGGGTGCACCCGAAACATAGGCGACGGGGCGATTGCCGATGCGGCCGATCGTCGTCCCGTCGCTGTCAAATCCCTGCATATCAATGGCCAGCACAACCTTGTTCGGCATAGAGCGCAATTTGTTGACCAATTGGAGCACACGGCTTTGCGCCGTGCTGGAGACTGCCACAATAACCCGGTCGATACTGGGCAAATGCGGCCAGCTCATCAAATCATCGAGATCGCCCAACAATTTAACGCCGTTTGGCAGAGGTTTGGCCCGGTCCATTCGGTCGTCAAAGACGCCCAAGACGGCAATGTCGCCCGAAGCTTTGGCTTCCTCAATCAGCTTATGGGCTAGCGGCGTTGCCCCTACGATCACAACATTCAAGGAGAATAAGCCGGCTTTGATCATCGCCCCTAAAATGAGCGCAGAAAAAAAGTGCACCGAAATAATTATACAGCCAGCTAAGAGAGTGGCGATACCCGCTTCCCAGGCCCCAGCTTCCGCTGCGCGACCTGCGGCCAAAGCCACTAAGGCCCCGGCTCCTGCTGTCATAGGCAAAGCTAGCACCACCGCGCCGAGGGTTTTGACGCCGTGCGTCACCGCTGAGGGCTCAGCGTCAAAGCGATACAGATCATGCTCTCGCAAAATCCACCACAGACCAATCCCGCCTATGGCCATAGGCAAACAAGCACTCAATGCGACCGTAAAGACATGATCGGCGGTCGTCACTTTCAAGACATAGGTCAGCACAAGAAGAATGACCGCCACGTCGAGAATTTCGAGGGCGCGTCCAAAGCTTGAGCGATACCAACGCGCGCCACGTGCCGCTTTGCGCGCCAAGGTAGCGGGCTGATCGCCAGCAAGTTCTTGCGTGTATTCCATGCGTGTCATTGCCGAGAGGCTCCTTAAAGCGATCTTTATCAGCATTGGGTAGACGCCCTATTAACAAAACCGCGCAGGATGCAGGTTGGAGTTCCCATTTCCCGACCCCCAAATCCCCCTGTGCAGCTTCACTGACGTGATGCTCTTGCTCTGCCCCCTTTTGTCGGGCTATCAGACGAATGTGCGGAGACGTGGCCGAGAGGCTGAAGGCACTCGTTTGCTAAATGAGCGTGCTCCAAAAGGGCACCGAGGGTTCGAATCCCTCCGTCTCCGCCAGTTTTACTCGAAATTTGATATCCGTCAGCCATCATTTCCAATGGCGGTTCCTAACCCTGCGACCTTTTGCTGGTGACGACAGGGCCAGTTCCAGCGATATGTTGCTCAGCTTGATCTCGACGCCAAGCCTGTTGGAAACGGCTTCCTGTTCCGCTGTGGAAAGTGCCGCGAACTTCCTGCAAAGGCCCTGCCAACAGGCTGCGCGATAGGCTGAGGTGGGAATTTCAAAGTGGCCGCCAAAACTCTCGAACCGAACGCGAGGTACGTGGTTCTTAACGGCCTCCAGATTGGCTTCAAGATAGGGCAAATAATCCGCCCCGATGCAGCGGAGGAGCGGGTCGAGGTCGCTCGGTGGGTCTGTCACCCTATCGTAATTGGCAAGACAATCTGGCGTGGCGGCCCATAAGCGTGTGATCCAAGCCATAACATTGGGTGCCCGTTCGCGCATGATGGCTGCCGGGGTCGGGTCAGAGGAAAAGTGCCGAAACATCGAGCCGAAGAGGCCGAAATCAGCTTCGCACGGGCGATCTCCAAACAAATAGGGCCGTGCGGTGAAGGCCGGTTCCAGCATATCCAGTAACGACAGATAATGACGTTCTATCGCGGGCCCATTTTCACGGGTCACGCCGTCGCTTTTCAAATACTCCCGCTTTTGGCGCTGCGTTATCCAAAAGCTTCGCAACCACAAGGGTGCCGGCAGGTCACGCAGCAGGGTTCGCGCGATCTGACGGCCCATTAGCCGCGAATCCTCCTCAAACGCCCAGCGATAGTAAAGCGCGGGGCGCCAGAGCCATTCATCAAAGGCATCTTCAAGCAAAAGGCTGAAGAAGTTCCCGGTGGCCGTTGTAGAGCTCAACTTAGGCTCAGCCCCTTGACCCTCGAAATGCGCTATGATCGTTGTGGTGTCGGTGAGCCAAGCCCCTTGCGGGGACAAGAGTTGCGGCATTTGCGCCACCCCGGTCTCGCGCGCGCATCTCTGGAAGTCGGCCGTGTTCATTTCGACGAACTGAAACGCAATCCCCTTAGCGCGCAGATAGGCTTCGAGCTTGCCGGTGAAGTAGGACAGCTTTAGCCCGTATAGGGTGTAAGGCTTTGCCGTCATGCTGGCTCATTCCGTCTATTTAAGTGAGCGGAGCTTGCCACTTGATGGATTGGGAGCATAGGGGTGGTCCATGTTTCCGCCCGGACATTTGATTGCAGCATCAGAATCTCCCAGCCAAGAAAGCCGCTTCGACCGACTTTATGGCATGGGTAATGTCATTAGGTCAACGTTGGCCCGAGCTAGGACGTTGGAGGGATGTCCCTGCAATGTCGCCCTTAGATCTCTGTGCACTATGCCGCAAACGTCAGCGGTTTTGCACGTGCGATGCGCTCCGCTTCTTTGGGGGAGTGGGTGGCTTCCCACAAATCCATGCGTCTTTGGGTGTTAAGCCAAAAGTCTGCACTATTGCCGAAAACACGCGCCAAGATTAGTGCCGTTGGTGCGGTCACGGCGCGGCGACCGTTGCACAATTCATTCACATGCTTGCGTTGAACGCCCATGGCTTCGGCCAATGCGCCTTGGGTAAGACCTAGAGGGGCCATGAATTCTTCGACAAGAATTTCGCCAACACTGGCCGGGCGACGTTTGGAAGTGATCATTGTGGTGTCCTCACTGGTAAGAATGATCGTCTAGATACAGGTCGCTTGCTTCCGCGCGCGCGCCATTCCATCGGAAGATCAAGCGCCACTGCTTGTTCACCCGGATTGAATGATAGCCTTCCAAATTGCCACGCAGCTTTTCAAAGTGGTTGCTGGGCGGAACCCTCAAATCCGCGTCGGTAGTCGCGTCGTCGATCATTTGCAATTTTCGAAACAAACGGCTGTCCAAATCTGAAGGGATGTAGCGTGAGCTCTGATCTTCTGCGAAGAAGTTCAATAGCCAACGATGCCGAAACCCGATGATCAAAAAGCCGCCCCTTTTAGGTTGTGGGTAAATGTACTACTCAATGGTACTATTGGCAAGTTCTTCCAAACTGCGCGCGGGCTGGATGCCCGCTCAACTGCATCACTATCCCGACCGTGCTTATCGCTTTGGTCCCTTGCGGAGCCACGGTGCAGTCAATTCTGACTGAACCCGACACAGCTGACCTCGCACCTCGGAACCCCCACCGGCCTTATGCGTTTGATTGGTTCTCCCACAGTGAAATGGAACCCGTCATGCAAGAAGAAAACATCAACAAAATCGTGGAGCAACCCGATGCGATCCTGATCTCCAGTTCCAAGGTTGAAGGCGTGGGTGTCTACCGACCTTCGGGCGACCGGATTGGGACGATCAAGCACATCATGATCAACAAGCGCACCGGCCAAGTGGCTTATGCGGTTATGAATTTCGGGGGATTCATGGGGCTGGGCGAGGAAGGGTATCCGATTGCCTGGGGCCTTTTGACCTTCCGAGAATTGCCAGATGGCTATGTCGTCAACCTGACCGATGAAGAACTGGCCAATGGGCCGGATCGCACCTTCGATTTGACTGGTGCAGCAGACCAAAAATGGACCGACGGCGCGGTCAGCATTTAGAAGACGATCATGATTGAAGACCCCCCAATCGTAAAGACCGGCGATGAAGCGCGCCAAGGCGTTCGCGTCAAAGGCATGACAACGGTCCTAGCCGTGTCGTTAGCCGCGGCGATCGTATTGATTTCCATCATTGCGATGACATCTGCACGGAAATAGCCTGCCACAGCCTCCTGTCGCGCCTTCGTGGCAGGAGGTCGCGCTTGGCAAAGCCAGCGCTTGCTGATAACCTCTAAGTTAGATGGTGCCTCAGGAAACTGGGGTGAAAAGGGAATGTTGTGCGAGGGTTAGCCCTCAAATCAGCAGCCGTGCCTGCGACCGTAAGCGGATAGCCGCGTTTCTCTTGGCCAATGCCAAGATGTGCCACTGGGCCCCCATTGGGTTCGGGAAGGCCGAAACAAAGCCGTGACCCGTAAGTCGGGAGACCTGCCATCGCCGTCGTTCGTCCGTCCTGCCAGGGTCAGCGGGGAGGCCGGAGTTTACCTCCGATGCAACGACTGCAGGACGTGGGACGCGTGGTGCGTGCCCGCCACTCTTGCATGCATGGAGGATTGGTCGTGGATCAACGGCCAACTAGTACCTATGACACGCAGACTTTGCCGATTGGCAAAAACACTATTTGTGCCCGCAACCTTGGCACTCACACCTTTTGTTTTCGTAGCGTCAGCCGCTGGTCAAACCCCGACTTCGGGCCCCAAGGCGACGACAGCTGAAACCATCATTGTCACCGCAACGCGGACACCAATGCGCGCCTCGCGAGTTGGTTCCTCGGTTACCGTCATCGACGCTCCAACGATAGCCCGCGCCCAGTCCATTCCCGTGATTGACCTGTTGCGCGACGTTCCAGGTGTTGCCTTCAGCCGCACAGGCGGGGTGGGTAGTTTGACTACGGTACGTATCCGGGGCGCAGAAAGCGATCAGACTGTGCTGCTGATCGACGGCGTAAAGCTGAATGATCCGTCCAGCCCCGGCGGCGGGTTTAACTTCGCCAATTTGTTGGTTGGCAATCTCGACCGAATTGAGGTCCTGCGCGGGCCACAATCTACCCTGTATGGCAGCCAAGCCATGGGCGGGGTGGTGCAAATCATCACCCGTTCAGGCGACGTTCCTTTCGGAGCCTCTGTCACCCTAGAAGGTGGAAACTTGAATACAAAGCGGGCGCGGGGGTCGGTACGCGGGCAAGTGGGCGACCTTTCGTATGTTCTAGCCGCCGGACAGTTTGAAACCGACGGCGTGAGTTCGGCAGCTTCGGGCAAAGAACGCGATGGCTTTAGGAACACACTTGCGCAAAGCCGAGTCGATTATGCTTTGAATGATCAACTAAGCCTTGAAGCCCGGGTCTTTTGGTCGGACAGCGATGTCGGTATTGACGGCTTCCCCGCGCCGTCCTTTGCCTTAGCCGATACGCCTGAGAGGTCCAAGACCGAGGAATTGATCGTTTATGCTGGCGCTAATCTAACGCTGCTGAACGGTCGGTCGCGCACGCGCTTTGGCTTGAGTGAAACCCAGACGGATCGGATCAATCTTAATCCGGCCCTTGCGGTCCAAAACACTTTTATTGGCACCGGTACTAATCGCCGGGCAGAGGTTCAATCGATCTTGGACGTGACCCCCCAGCTCCAACTCGTTGGTGGGGGGGAGTTTGAGCAATCGCGCCTGCGCACGGCCAGTCCGTCAGTGGCCAATCCCAATCCAACCCCGTTGCGGGCCAAAAGCGAGTTAAGTGCGCTCTATCTGCAGGGCCAAGCTTCACCCACCTCTTGGTTGACGGCGACCTTGGGCGTTCGCTGGACCGATCATGATAGCTTTGGCGAAGCCTTGAACACACGTGCAACCGTTGCTGCCTCTCTAAATGACGGCAACACGATCCTTCGCGCCGCACTCGCGGATGGCTTTAAGTCCCCAACGCCGTTTCAGCTCTTCTCCAGCTTTGGAAACGCTAAACTGCAACCCGAAGAAGCAAGCTCTGCTGAAATCGGGGTGGAACAGGCTTGGTTTTCGCGCCGCTTAATTGGATCGTTCACCTATTTCCAGCGCGACACCATCAACCAGATCGACTTTGTCTCTTGCTTTGGCAATTCGGCGGCCATTTGCGTCGGTCGTCCGAGTGGCACTTATGACAATATTGCCCGCACCAAGGCCGATGGCACTGAATTTACGCTGGAAGCAAAGCCTACGCGCCAACTAAGCCTGTCAGCTGGTTTTGCTACGTTGGACGCACGGAACAAAGTCCGCGGGTCTGCAAATTTCAACAAGCTCTTGCCGCGCCGGGCCAAGGAGACTGGCTCAGCTACCATCGGCTATCTGTTTGACTCCGGGCTCGATGTCTCTGCCACCTATTCCCGCGTTGGCGACAGCTTTAACAATGCCAGCAACACGGTTGTGATCAGAGGCTATGACCTGGTGACCTTACGGGCCAGCCAGAAGATCAATCCGCATTGGACTGTCTTTGCTCGTGTCGAAAATGCAGACGATGAGATTTATGAGACCATCACCGGCTATGGCTCGCCACGGCGTGAGACATTGGTGGGACTCCGTGCGAGCTTCTAAGCTTGTCCTTTGTGTGTGCTTAACGGCTGTGGCGGGGTGTTCCTCGCCGCAACCAACAAAGTCCGTGCGTGCCAATGATCAAGGAGAAACGCCGCTGCGGGTGGTCTCCCTTGATTTTTGTGCGGATCAATTTGTGATCAAGCTAGCAAACAGGGACGATATCGTTGCGGTTTCCCCAGATGCGACCCGTGACTTTTCCTTCATGCGCGCAGAAGCCATGGGCTTGGATCAAGTTCGGCCCGACGCTGAAACGATCCTAGCCCTTAAGCCCGACGTGGTTGTGCGTTCCTATGGTGGCGGGCCGCAAATGGTTCCATTTCTGGAGCGGGCGGGTATCAAAATCCATCAAATTGGCTGGGGCGAGGATTTTGCCGACGTACGCACGAATGTGCGCGCTGCAGCAGCAGCATTAGGCCAGCCAGCACGCGGGGAAGCTGTGGTCGCCGACTTTGATAGTCGGCTGGCGAGCCTAAAGCGAGCACCGCAGGTCCCTGCGCTTTATGTGACATCAGGCGGGGTAACGACCGGGCCAGGCTCGCTGGTTGATCGCATGATGAGCCAAGCCGGGCTCGTCAATTTCCAGACGCAAAAGGGCTGGAATCCGCTGCCCTTAGAACGCTTAGCGACGGAGCGTCCGGCAATGGTGGTGACGGCCTTCTTTACAGCGCAAAGCCCGCACCAGGATTATTGGAGCCAAGCGCGCCATCCCCTAGTACGACAGATGCTAGCAGATTTGCCGGTTGCGCGCCTTGATGGCGGTGCAACGGCATGTAGTGGGTGGTTTATGATAGACGCGATAGAGGCGATGGCTGCTACGGGCCGCAGCATTTCTGCCAAGGCTGGCCCTCTGCCTCTGGACTTACAGCCATGAAGGTTCAAGACCATAGCCGAGCTCTAATCCTAGCATTGGTGCTTTTGAGCGCGCTGGCAATTGCGGCTTCCTGCTTGATTGGTGTCACGCCTTTACCATTGGGGAGGCTTATGGCCACTTTGGTGGGGTTGGGTGACCCGCAAGCAGAACTCATCGTCTGGGACATTCGCTTACCGCGCGCCTTGGCGGCCTTTGTGGTCGGTATGGCCTTGGCAGGCAGTGGGGCAGCGCTTCAAGGTCTGTTACGCAACCCGCTGGCTGAACCCGGTGTCCTTGGGGTTTCGGCCATGGCAAGCCTATTTGCCACCATTACGATTTACTGGGGCTTTGTTCAGCTTTCGCCTTGGATGTTACCCTTGGCGTCCATCGCAGGGGCTTTGCTGGCTACCGGGCTCCTCGCGCTGATCGCATCGCGGGTGCAGTCAGTTGTGACCTTGGTGCTGGTTGGGGTGGGCATTTCAAGCCTTGCAGGGGCCTTTATGTCGCTTCTGCTCAATCTCGCACCAAACCCTTTCACTTTGTCGGATATGATGAATTGGATGATGGGTTCAGTCGCCAATCGCTCGCTGGAGGACCTAGTGCTTGCATCCCCCTTTTTCGTAGCAGGGGTGATCGCGATTGGTCTAGCCGCTCCGGGCCTGCGGGCTTTGACACTCGGCGAAGAGGCGGCCAGCGCCGTGGGTCTTGATGTGGGTCGTTCGCGCATCTGGGTCGTACTTGGAACCGGATTGTTGACGGGGGCTGCGGTCTCCGTGGCAGGGGCGGTAGGGTTTGTCGGCATTATCGCACCCCACCTTGTGCGGCCTTTGGTAGGGTATGATCCCACGCGGACCCTCGTGCCCGCAGCCCTGCTAGGAGGCCTCGTACTGGTTGTCGCAGATTTGATCGCGAGGCTTGCACCCACCGGGCAAGAGCTAAAGCTCGGCGTTGTCGCCGCTCTGATCGGCGCGCCCATCTTCATTTGGATTGCCGTACGTCGTCGCATGCTGGAGGCGGACCAATGAGTCTCAAGCTTCACGAAGCCAGTGTTAGGGTGCATGGCGCACAGCTTCTCCGTGACGCCTCCTTTGAGGTGACACCTGGCAAGCTTGTCGGCCTATTGGGGCCTAATGGAGCTGGAAAAACCACGGCCGTCCGGGCGCTTTTAGGCCTCCAGCCCTTGAGTGCTGGGTACGCCCATTTGGATGGCCAACCTTCTCATAGCCTAACGCCTAAGCAGCGCGCACTGCGCGTGTCCTACCTGCCGCAAGCGCGTAAATTGGCGTGGCCGATTGCCGTGCGCGAAGCCGTTAGTTTAGGCCGGTTCGCCTATGGTGGGCCGATGGGGCGGCTAGGCCCAGTCGATGCAGCGGCAGTCGAGGATGCCTTAACGCGGTGTTCCCTCAATGGATTTGAAGACCGTTCCGTCACCAGCCTATCGGGCGGGGAGTTGGCGCGTGTCCATCTGGCCCGGGCGCTTGCCAGCCAAGGTCCAGCCCTGATCGCTGACGAACCGACCGCCGCTCTAGACCCCGGCCACAGCTTTGACGTGCTCGCAACGCTAAAATCCCAAGCCAGCGCAGGGCAGGCGGTCTTAGTTGTCCTGCATGATTTGGCCCTTGCCGCGCGCTTCTGCGATGAGATTATCCTGCTGGACCAAGGCAAGCTTGTGATCCAAGCCCCGCCGCGCGAGGCCCTAACTGCGTCGACTTTGGCCAATGTGTATCGGGTGAAAGCCTCTTGGGACCAAGACCAGCTCATGCTTTCAGGTCGAATTTAGGCCTTGTTTGATAAAGGCCTGCCAAGGACGCAGAATCTCTTAGCAAGCAGGCTAGCCTGTCTCATAAACCTTAAGCGTTGCAGCAACACCTACCGAAAAGGGCGTCGGGTCGTTCCAGAAGCGCTTGGCGAATTTGGTTGCATCAACTTGGTAGGTCCGATCCCATTGAAACCGCATCTCGGCCATTTCCGCCATCATGGAATTAAACAGCCCTAGGAATGGCAAAAGAGCCATCGGCAAAGCGCTAAGTTTCAGTGGCTTGCCCGTATAGAGGCTAGCCAATGCAAGGATTTCGCGCGGGGTTTGGATAGGTGCGCAGGGAAGGTGCCAAGCTTGGCCGAAATCCTCGTCCGGCGCGTTGAGTAGTGAGAGCACCCCGCGTCCAATATCGGGCACATAGGCAAAGTCATGCTTCTGATTGGGGTCGACGATCAGCATCGCAGATTTGCCTTTAGCCAATGCGCCAAATGCCATATCCCCTAAGTGGGATTGAGCGACCCCAGGGCCATAAAAGTCTGGCGCGCGAAGGGCTGCGACCCGCACTTTGCCCTCCCTGTGGGCAGACATCCATAGTCGGGTGATCGCAGCCCGCACAGCTGGCTTGGCACCAAACGACGAGAGGGGGAGGGTTTCCACGAGTGGGACCTTCTGGGGGCCATACATGTACAAATTATCGACAAAGATCAGGCGCGCGCCATTCTCTTCTGCTGCGCGCAACACATGGGCCATGGCGCGAGGCCATTGGTCAGCCCAGATTGCCCGTTCATAGGCAAAGCCAATTGCTAGGACGATCTGCGCGGCCCCTGCACAGGCCGCCTGTACTGAGGCCAAGATCTGACTATCGCACGGGACGAAGAGCACGCCTTCTGGCAAAGTTTCTGGCCGATGGCGCTGCGCCACGCACACATCCCGTTCGTGGTCTGTCGCAAACAATTGCGAAACAACGGCCTGTCCGACCGGCCCATATCCCAGCACCACAATTTTCTCACGCATCTTCATCTCCTACGATTTCGTTGGCTAAGGGATAGTGTTGGGGATTGTATGCGTAAAATGCATGGTTTATATCTTCATTATGCACGAAGTGAATTTAAATGGTCTCGATCTTAATCTTCTTCCGCCGCTCGAGGCTTTGTTGAGGCGCAAAAATGTGACCTTGGCGGCAGCGGACACAGGCATGAGTCAGCCCGCGATGAGCCGGGCGCTGGGGCGCTTACGGACTATTTTTGATGATCCGCTCTTACTGCGCGGGGCCAAGGGCTTGGTGCTCACGCCTAAGGCTTTGGAGATATCCATTACCCTTAGGCCTGCTTTGGAACAGCTGAAGCTGGTGTTCCACGCCCCTGACTTCGACCCTAAAACCGCACAGCGCACCATTCGCTTTGCCAGTTCGGATTTACATAATACGCTGATTTTTCCTACCCTACTGCGTAACTTATCAGACCAGGCGCCGGGATTAGACATTAGTTGCGAGCCCTATGGCCCTGACCTCATCTCGCGCATGGCGGGCGGCGATATCGACTTCGCTTTTGCGTTGGAGACCTCGCCTTTGCCAACCGGGGCCCAAAGTTTGTATCTGGCCCAAGACGAATTGGCATTAGTGATGCGGCGTAATCATCCTCTGGCAACCCACGATTGGACACTGTCAGACTATGGCGAAGTACCCCACATTCTAATCAGACTTTTAAATGATGGGGTGAATGACTTGGATGCGCTCTTAGCGGTCCAAGGAATCAAGCGCCGCACGCTCTGGTCTACGCCGCACTTTTTGGCTGCCTTAGCCGCTGTATCGGCCACCGACGCGGTAACGACGCTCTCGCGTGCCCTTGCTACCCGATTTGCAGACCAATTTGATTTGATCCTGCACCGGCCGCCGATCGATAATCCATCATTGGGCAACGTTTTGGTAATGGCGAAAGCCCGAGACCATGACCCCTTGATGGCTTGGGTCGCAGATCAGGTTAAACGGGCCGCTATTGAGGTTTACGCGGTTTCAGGCAGGCGATGAAACTTAGAAGTTACGCCCAAACCGGATGCCGACATTGTCGATGCCTTGGTTCTTCGAGCCACCCAGAATGTGGCCGTGGCTTAGGTGCTCATACACCAGATAGCTTGTCCAGGACTCGCTGTGGCGATAGCCGACGGCAAAGCCTAAGCGGAATAAATCGCGTGAACCTAAGGCCAATTCCTCTGCATTGAATTTTGCCCGCCGCGCGCTGTCGGCAGGAGCATAGGGGTTATTCAGCGGATCGCCATTATGGATCACATAGCCCAGATAAGGGTCGATGGTGATGTTCTTGCTAACGGGGAAGGTCCAATCTAGCCCAACACCGGCGAAACTGGTCTCGCCTTGAGTGTTGAGCGAAGCAACGACACCTGGTCGGGGTGAGAAGGCAAATTTCAGCCAGTCCGGGCTGTTCCACAAGACTTCGACTTGCAGGTCGGGGCCATCTTCCTTGCCCGCATTTTTGGAGACGTTTGTCTCGATATTATGGGCCATAATCGCCCCGCGAACTTCGCTAATCTGGGCCTTGGCAGGCAAAGCAGCGAAACTTGAAGCTACCGCTGCTAGGCCAACAAAAACAAAAATCTTGGGTAAATTTGAGTGTAACATCCAAGCTGTCCTATGAACTTGCCTCAACTAATCCGCGAGTCCCACAAAAAGGTCAATTAGCGGTCAAAAAAGGCAATTCCGCCGGTTACGGCCTTTTGGGGTTGATGCGGCTTGAAGCGGCGGAAGCAAAGGCTAGGCAGCGCGGACTTCCTCCAAGAATTTACCAACGGCGCGCTTGAGGTTGTCTGCTTGCTGGCCAAGCTCTCGGGCTGCCGCAAGACTTTGTTCGGCCGCTGCCCCGGTCTCGGTTGCCCCCTGCTGCACCAAACCAATCGCTTGGCTGACTTCGTGCGTTGCTGTGGCCACACTGGAGGTTGAATGGGTAATCTCTTGAACGGCTTTCTTTTGCTGTTCGACCGAAGTGGAAATCGTGCCAGAAATTTCGTTGATTTGAGAGATTGTGGCCGAAATGCCCTCAATCGCGCTCACTGCCAAGTGCGTAGCGCTTTGTACGCCACCGATTTGAGTGCTGATTTCATCCGTCGCTTTCGCGGTCTGCTCGGCCAAGCTTTTGACTTCCGATGCCACAACGGCAAAGCCTTTGCCTGCTTCACCCGCACGGGCTGCTTCAATGGTCGCATTGAGTGCCAGCAAGTTTGTTTGGCTGGCAATGTCAGAGATTAAATTGACAACAGCTCCAATTTTGGCCGCAGCCTCTGAGAGCGCTACCACGGTTGAATTGGTCTCTGACGCCTTCTGTTCCGCCTCGCGCGCAATGCGAGCCGCGGTTTGGACTTGATTGGCGATCTCAGAAATCGAGGCCGACATTTCTTCAGAAGCTGAAGCCACCGTTTGGACGTTTGAAGCCGATAGATCGGCAGTACGGGAGACCGATTCAGAATGAGCCGAAGTATCCTGGGCAGTCTTGCTCAAGGTTTCTGAGGACGCTTCCAGTTCTGTTGCAGCTGATGAAACAGTATCGACAACTTGGGCAATCGAAGCTTCAAAACTGTCGGCCAGCGCACTCATGGTGGCACGCTTGGTAGCTTCTGCCTCTTTCTCTTTGTCTTTTGAAGAGATCTCGAGACGGCGGACTTCTTGGGCATTTTGAATAAAGACCTGCAAGGCTGCCCGCAGATGTCCAACACAATCGCGGCGATCCAGATCATCAACAATCACGTCAATGTTGCCTTTTGCGACATCATCCATCAGTGCCGTCGTCCTTGTTAATGGAGCCACAATGACATTGCAGAGCACAATAGCGAGGGCACCGCCAACCACGATGATCGCACCTATCAGCGCAAGGGCCAACGAGGTGCTTTGTTTGAGCCGTCGGCTCAGCTCAGGACCGATTGCATCCTGACGGTCCTTGATGCGGTCAATAAGCCGGTTGCAGTGCGCGAAATGGCGACACCCAGCTGGTTGCGTTTCGTGGCCGCGGTTGGGTCAATATTCGCTCGCTCCGCTTGGGCCAAATAGTCCTCGAGTTCGACAGCAACTTCGGTGAGGGCGGATTTTGCTTCCGGGTCCTCGACTAGGTTATTGGCATCCTTTAGTAACTGAGTCAGGTCGGCGCTAGAAGTTCGCAAAGAGGCCAATTCAGCCGGATCCCCAGTAAGTTCAAACTTGACGGCATGAACTCGGATCCTTTGAAAATTTTCGGCTGCCGCGCCAAGTGAAGCCGTTTGCCGAGCAATTTGACGGTAGTCAGTCGCCATTGTCTCAACCCGCATGGCCTTCCAAGCCATGGTAGCGCATGTAAGAGCGACCACCGCGATGAGAATGCCAAATGCGATCTTGATCTTTTGGGCAATTGGAGCGTGCTTAACATAATATTCTATCATAATTCACCTTAGGCATTACTGATTGGTAATATCCCTCAGGCCATTTCACTAAGAATTTATTTGCGATACTACCTAAGATTTTCACGTTTCTGTGAGGTCAAAAGGTATTGGCGGCAGCAATTTCCGTGATGCTGGAACCGAAAGATTGCCAACGCGATGCATCAGCTTTACGGCTTGAGCACTGATTTTGGAGGTTCCCATGGCCGTAGCGAAACTGGAAAAAAGCGGGGCGATTGCCACCATCACCATCACCCGTCCCGAAGCAATGAATGCCTTGGGTCAACCCGGCGACGGCGATGTGTTTCAAGCCATTTGCGCTGACATTAATGCTGATCGTTCGATCCGTGCCGCGATTCTGACAGGCGAGGGGCGGGCTTTTTCTGCCGGTGGCGATGTGAAGGCGATGAAAGAGCGGACAGGGGCTTTTGGTGGTAGCCCTGCTGAAATTCGCGAGGCTTATCGCGGTAATATCCATAAGATCATCAAAGCCCTCTGGAACTTGGAAGTGCCATTGGTCAGCGCGGTGAATGGCCCTGCGATCGGGCTGGGCTGCGATGTGGCTTGCATGGGCGACATTCGTATGGCCGCCAGCGGAGCCAAGTTTGGTGTGACCTTCTTGAAGCTAGGCCTGATCCCGGGCGACGGCGGCGCTTGGTTGACACCGCGGATCGTGGGCTGGAGCCGCGCATGCGAGCTTTTGTTTACCGGCGATGTGGTCGACGCGCAGACGGCGCGTGAGTTTGGTTTTGTCTCCCGCGTGGTCGAGGCCGATGTTTTGATGACTGAGGCCCGCGCTATGGCTGAAAAAATCGCGCTGCAGCCGCCCCATGCGCTTCGGGTCACAAAGGCTTTGATGCGCCAAGGCCAGACGGCGACCTTTGACACTATCATGGAATTGTCCGCTGCTTCGCAAGGGCTGATGCACCATACGGCGGACCATGAGGAAGGCGTGGATGCGATTTTAGAAAAGCGCAGCCCCACCTTTACTGGCCAATGAAGCGCTTAGCTCTCTGTCTCCTTGTGTGTGCTCTCAGCGCATGCGATCCCGGCGACAAAGATCAAAATCCGCGCGATCGTCTAGGCTCCGACGGGCCACTTTCCTGGCGATTGGTAGAGCAAAAGGCCGGGGCTGCAGCCTTCTTGTCGCGGCCGGGGGCAGCGCCTGACTTGGTTTTGTGGTGCGATGATCAACAGCTTATCACGCTGCGCGCACATGTCTTTCCAGCACCCGAGGCTCAGCCAACCTTGGAGTTGACGACGAAGGCAGGCCGCATTGCTTTCAAGGAAGTCCGTCGCCAAGGCGGCGTACGGGATGGAGACCGCAAATTGGTGGAAGGCAAGATTGGCTTGGCGGAGGCGGGTGTGGCTGAAACTATTCTAGCAGCCAGCGATTTCACCTTGACGTCGGGTGACGTTGACTATCGCGCTCAGCCGGTGGATCGTGATCAGATACTGCCTGCCTTTGTGACTGCCTGTCGCAAAGGGGGGCCAAAAGCGCCCTAGAGAGCGCAGCGATAATGGGGAGAAGGCGATGTCACAGGCACCAGTGGTCCATGGGTTTGTTGCGCAAGGGTTTGAGCCCGTTCGAGATGCGTTTGCGCAGAATTTAGCTAGTGGTGAGGAGCTTGGCGCGACCTTCAGCGTTGTCCAAGACGGCGAAACGATCATCGACCTCTATGGTGGGGTGCGCGACGAAGACCGCAGCGAGCCTTTAGGGCCAGACGATCTCTTTAATGTATGGTCGACCACCAAAGGCATGGCGGCCATTAGTATCGGGATTGCAGTGGAGCGCGGTCTCTTGGACTATCGAGCCCCAGTCGCAACTTATTGGCCAGAATTCGCCGTCCATGGCAAAGAGGCGATCACGGTTGAAACCTTGCTTAGCCATGCCAGCGGCATTCAGGGGGCCGATACCCAAGCTACAACGGAAGAGCTGTTGGATATTCCAGCCTTTGCGGATCGTTTAGCAAGCCAAGCCCCTTTGTTCCCACCGGGCTCCGCCAACGCTTACAATGCAGGCGTTTTCGGCCATTGGGTCGACGCGTTGCTGCGTCGTACGGACGGCCGTTCTTTGAAGGATTTCTTCGCTGATGAAGTGGCGGTACCGCTCAAGGCCGATGTGTGGATTGGGTTGCCAGAGGATCAGCACCACCGTCGCGCGCCGATTGTCGCGCCTTGGGCCGCTTCCTTGGCCACGGCACCGCCACAAACAGACCCAATCATCAAGTCGGCTATGGGCAGCCCGCGCATGAGCCCACTTCAAGCCAATCGGCCCGATTGGATCGCAGCAGGTAATGGTGCGGCCGGCGGCAGTGCGAATGCCCGCGGTATTGCCCGCGTCTATGGCGCTTTAGCGCGCGGTGGTGAGCTCGACGGCGTCCGTATTATCTCACCGGAAGGCGTGGCGCTTGCAAGTGCGCAGCGGCGCGAAGGCAAGGATAAAGTCTTGGGCGTGTGGGTGCGCTGGGCGGCTGGCTTTATTCTATCCAGTAAAGGGCTTTATGGCCCCAATGACACCAGCTTTGGTCATTCCGGCTGGGGCGGTAGTTTTGGCTTCGCCGATCCAGTCAACAAGCTGGGCGTGTCTTATGCGATGAATTTGATGGCACCCAATCTTGCGGGTGATCCACGGGGAGGCCGCTTGGTCGCGGAAACCTATCGCTGCCTTGGGTTAGGCTGACGCAGCGCGGCGCACCTTTGCCCTTCCATCACGCCTCAAACGACTTATAACCAGTGCTATAGAACTAAGAAAACCAACCAGACTTAAGGGAGAAAACCAGATGATCGGAATCTGCGCACAATTCACCATCCAAGCCGGCAAAAATGCTGAATTTGAAGCCTTGCTGACCGAATTTGTCACTACCGTGAAGGCAAAAGAGCCCGGTGCTACCGTCTATCAATTGTGCAAAAGCGCAAAAGCGGAGAACGACTATTTCATGCTGGAGCTTTATGCCGATCAAGCCGCTCTGGATGCCCATGGCAAGACCGAGCATATGGCAGCCTTGGTTGCCAAAATCGGTGGCTTTCTCGCGGCGCCGCCAAAACTAACCCAAGGCCCAGCCGTATTTTAGGATAAGCCGCCATGGATTTAGCATTCACCTCTGAAGATCTTGCGTTTCAAGCCGAAGTCCGCGGCTGGATCGCTGAAAACTACACGCCCGCTTTGCGGGCAAAAATGGCCTTGTCCAAGAATGGCTATCTGGACAAGGAAGGCCAAGTTGAGTGGCAGAAGAAGCTGGCCGCACGTGGCTGGGCCGCCCCGGATTGGCCAGTTGAGCATGGCGGTCCAGGCTGGACCTCCAGCCAGCGCTATATTTTCAATATGGAAGTATCTGCCGCTGGATGCCCATCACCATCGCCTATGGGCCTTAAAATGGTGGCACCCGTCATCATGGCCTTTGGCAATGATCAGCAAAAGGCCCAGCACCTGCCCAAGATCCTAACCTCGGACATTTGGTGGTGCCAAGGTTATTCAGAGCCCGGCTCTGGCTCGGACCTCGCAAGCCTTCAGATGAAGGCTGAAAAGACCGTGCGTGATGGCGTTGAGGGCTATGTGCTCAACGGTTCGAAAATCTGGACGACGCAAGCCCAATGGGCAGACTGGATGTTCAATCTGGTGCGCACCAGCCAAGAAGCCAAGAACCAAAACGGCATCAGTTTCATTCTGGTCGACATGACTACGCCGGGCATTAGCGTGCGGGCTCTGCCAACGTTAGACGGCCCGGTAGAGGGTCAGCAGGAAATCAACCAGGTCTTCTATGAAGATGTGTTTGTGCCTGCGGAAAACCTGATTGGCGAAGAAGGCAAAGGCTGGACCTATGCCAAATATCTGTTGGAGTTTGAGCGCGGCAATGCCTATGCTCCAGGCTTGAAAAATGCCCTCAAAAAGGTCAAGCGCATCGCCGCTGTCGAACAGTCCGGTGACCGCGTTTTGCTCGAAGACCCTGACTTTGGTCGCAAGATTGCCGAGCTGGAAATCCAGATCAACGCTCTTGATGCCACAGAGATGAAAATCTTCTCGGGTCTCTCTTCGGGTAAGTCAGTCGGTGCCGCATCCTCTATGCTTAAGTGCAAAGGCAGCGAGATGCAGCAAGCTATTTCCGAGCTTGCACTCGAAGCCGTGGGTGTATCGGGTATTCCGTTTGTCGCCGATAGTTGGGGTATTTTGGACGGGCGCTCCAACGACCCATTCCCCGTGCCAGATTACGCGGTTGCAGTTGCTCCATCTTACTTCAACTATCGTAAGACCTCGATCTATGCCGGGTCTAACGAAATCCAGCGCAACATCATGGCGAAAATGGTGTTGGGCCTCTAAAGGCAGAATAGATTCTCAGAGATCGGTGCTGTTTCGGTACTGATCTCTGAGGTGCATCCATACAACACAACCCAAAGTGGTTTATGCTTGCTTTATGAACATGCAAGCGAACCACCCTGAACCCCCCATTACCATCGGCCCCGATGAGGCCAAGAGCTTGCCGACTTGGCGCGCCGCCTTCTCTGAGCGCACGGCCGAACTTATGGCAAAACTAGCGCTCTTAGCCTATGAATCTGATCCCGAAAAACTGTCTCAATTACTGAAAGCAGGCCAGTTTACGCTCCTAGCTTCGTATGACCAAGACGGCAGCCAAGCCTTCCTTGCACTTGCCGACGACTTTGCGGTAATCGCCTTTCGAGGCACCGATTCCTATGCTGATTGGAAGACCAATCTGATGAGCGAGACCGTGCTGGTCGAGACGCGCTTGGGCAGTGTCGAGATCCATAAGGGTTTTATGAAAGCCTATAATCGGATCGGCGCGCAGGTGTTGGAAGATGTGAACCGTCTCGTGCCCGATACAAAGGGGCTTTATCTGACGGGTCATAGTCTAGGCGGTGCCCTAGCGCAGATCGCCTCGACGCAGCTGGAGCGCGACAATCTGGCCGCTTGTTATACATTTGGCGCACCGCGGGTGGGCGACCTTTCCTTTGATCGCTTGGTTGTCTGTCCTCACTATCGGCTAGTCAATGGTTGGGACTTGGTTACCACCATGCCGCCGCCAATATTCACGTCCTATCGCCATACGGGCGACCCACGTCTTTTAACCAGTTCTAGCAAGCCAATCATGCGGCGTGACCGCAGTCCAATTGTCAAAATCTTCCATACGATTATTGGACTTATCTCGTTCGTCTTCGGGAATCCGCGCCTGCTGGCTGATCACTGAATGGAAGCTTATATCGACAAAATAAAAGCCGCCCGCGCCTTGAGAGGTGGGGCGCGGGTCGGCAGTATGTTTGATTAGATTTTGGGTGTGCCTGCTAGCTAGGTTCAGCCGCCCGAAAGCTTGCGCATGAACTTGCCAGTTTGGCCGCCGCCCTGCTCATAGGCTTCATGACCGGCTGGGTCACAAATCTTGTCCCAATTGTCGCGAACTTCTTCGGCGGTGATGCCGTCATCCTTCAGGCAGATGCCGTCCGTTTCATAGATTTTCGCGACTGCGAATACGCCAGCGCCAGCGGACAGAACGGTGCCGGTTGGGGCGTCTTCGCTGACCAGAAACATCACGCCGGGGGTGACATATTCTGGCTTCAAAAGGTCCAGCATTTGTGGCGGCATCAAGTTTTCCGTCATGCGGGTCGCCGCAACCGGGCTGATCGCATTGACCTTAATGTTGTTCTTCGCACCTTCGATTTTCAGCGTATTCATGAAGCCATAAAGCGCCAGCTTGGCTGCGCCATAATTGGTCTGGCCGAAATTGCCATACATGCCACTCGACGAGGTGGTGACAACGATGCGGCCATAGTTTTGGGCCTTCATGATTTCCCACATTGCCTTGACTGGCTTTACGGTGCCCATCAAGTGGACATTCATGACAACGTCAAAATCGGCGATTTCCATTTTCGAGAAGCTCTTGTCGCGCAGGATGCCTGCGTTCGCGATCAAGATGTCGATCCGGCCCCATTTTTCCATGACTTGGGCAACCATATTGGCCACGCCTGCATCGTCGGTGACAGAGGCGCCATTGGCGATGGCTTCTCCGCCAAAGGCTTGAATTTCTGCGACAACGGCTTCGGCTGCAGCGGAGTTGCCGCCAGTTCCGTCCATCGCGCCGCCCAAATCATTGACGACAACCTTGGCACCGCGACGGGCCAGTTCGAGGGCGTGCTGCTTACCCAAGCCACCACCGGCACCAGTTACGATGGCGACTTGGCCGTCAAAGCGAATATCTGACATGTGAACGTCTCCTGAGCATGTTGGCTTATAAGGATTTGCGCATTGCCATGCCCACCACTTCCGCTCGCGTCAAGGGAAACTGACATGGCTGCGGGTGTAATTTTCTGCCTCTAGAGCCTCGCCTCGGCTTTTGTGATTGGATCGAACGGAGTAACACGGATCTAGGGTCGGCGTATGGTGCGCCGCACCCACCAAGGACATGATATCGATGCAATCGAAATTCTTGATGGCTGTTCGCGTTGCTGCGCTAGCCTTTTCCAGCCCCGCATTCGCCGATGAAGGCATGTGGACATTTGATGCGTTTCCAGCCGCAAAAATGAAAGCGGCCCATGGTTTTGCCCCCGATCAGGCGTGGCTGAGCAAGGTTCAACAGTCGGCTGTGCGCTTGTCGTCGGGCTGTTCGGCCAGTTTTATCTCCGATAGTGGTTTGATCCTGACCAATTGGCATTGCGTGTCTAGCTGTGTGGCCGATTTGTCGAGCGCCGATAAGGATTACGGCCTGAACGGGTTCTTGGCCGCTGCTTTGACCGACGAGAAGACTTGCCCTGGCGTGGAAGCGGAAGTGCTGGTCAGCATCACCGACAATACGGCCAAGGTGAAAGCCGCGACTGCCGGTGTTGAGGCCAGCAAGCTCGCCCAAGCGCGCGGCGTTGCCATTGCCAAGCTGGAAGAAGAAGCTTGCAAGAACGATGATAAGGAATTGTTCCGTTGCGATATGATTTCCTTGTTCCGTGGCGGTCAGTACAAGATCTACAAGTATCGCACCTATAAGGATGTGCGTTTGGTCTTCTCGCCAGAAAACGCCATGGGCTTCTTTGGCGGCGACCCAGACAACTTCAATTTCCCCCGCTATAATTTGGACGGCGCTTTCCTACGTGCCTATGAAAATGGTGCACCGGTCAAAACCCCAACCCACCTTGCTTGGACGACTGAAACCCCCAAAGATGGCGAGATCGTCTTTGTTGCTGGCAATCCGGGCTCCACCGAGCGTCTGCGTACCACTACCCAATTGAAGTTTGAGCGCGACATGCGCCTACACACCCGCCAATTGGTGCGGGCAGAGCTGCGCGGTCGTCTCATCGAGTATCGCACCAAAAGCGATGAGGCCAAGCGCTCGGCTGAAGACATGCTGTTTGGGATCGAGAATAGCTATAAGGCCCAATATGGCCAGCAGCGTTCGTTGATGGATCCCCAGTTTTTCGCGATCAAAGAGCGTGAGGAGGCTGATTTAAAAGCCAAAGTGCGCGCCAATCCAAAGCTTCTGGCTGAAATTGGCGACCCATGGGCACAGATCGATGCAGCCGTTTTAAAGCAGCAAGACCTGTTCTGGGAACATGAATTCTTGGAAGCGCGCGCTGGCTCTATCTCTAGCCTTTATGGTACCGCGCGCGCACTGGTCCGAATGTCCAACGAGCGTGCCAAGCCTTTGGCGGAGCGTCTACCTGGCTTCTCCGATGCGGCGATCGCGCAAATGGAAAAGCAAATTCTGACGGAAGCTCCAATCTACAAGGATATGGAAGTCATCGGTCTGGAATTGTGGCTCTCGAAAGCGCGTGAGTATCTGACGGCTGACAATCCATCCATCAAGCGCTTGCTAGGTGCTGAGAGCCCTGAGGGCATTGCAGCGCGCGGCATCGCTGGCACAAAACTCGATGACAAAGCGGTTCGTGAGGCTTTGATCAAGGGTGGCAAGGCCGCTGTTGATGCTTCAAATGACCCTCTGATTGTTCTGGCACGTCGGGCTGAAACCGATGCGCGGGCGCTGTCGGTCCGGATGAACCAAGAGGTCAATGGCCCCTTGTCGCAAGCAGCTGAGAAGATCGCAAAGGCACGCTTTGCGGTTTATGGGGCGGATGTCTATCCAGACGCCACTTTCACCCTTCGCCTGTCTTATGGCGTCGTAAAAGGGTGGACTTATGCGGGGGTCAACGTGCCATCGACCACGACAATTGGTGGCTATTTTGAGCGCGCGTCAGGCGAATTCCCGTTCGTCGCAGCCCCATCATGGCTGGCCGCCAAGCCAAACTTGAACATGGCCACGCCGTTCAATATCTCGACCACCAATGACATCATCGGCGGTAACTCAGGTTCGCCTCTGATCGACCGTCAAGGTCGTGTGGTTGGTGCAGCGTTTGACGGCAATATCCACTCGCTCGGCGGCAATTATGCCTATGACGGGCGATTGAACCGCACGGTATCGGTTACCACCGCGGCCATCACCGAAGCCTTGACCAAGGTTTACAAGGCCGACCGTTTGGTGAGTGAGTTGAAGGCCAAATAGGCCGCTCGATGACCATAATGTGACTGGGGGAGTTTAAGTCTAAGCCTAGGCTCCCCCGTCGCATCAAGCTATGGGACGACCCAAAGCGGCGACAGAAGGAAAGTTCTCATGATGGTTCGTAAGGCTCACTTGGCTCTTGCAGGTTTAGCGCTAATGGTGGCCAATGTTGCGGTCCCAGCTGTGGCGCAAACGCCAATGAGTGGGCCATCGACGATTGTGCCCGGCCCGACACCTGTCACCCAAGCGCTAGGCCTTCCGGCTGCCGTCAGCGTCACACCTCAAACCATGGTGGCGGACCTCGAAGCACCCTGGGGCTTGGCTTTTCTGCCTAATGGCGACCTCTTGGTCACTGAACTTTTGGGCAAATTGCGTTATGTGAAAGCTGGCACAAACTGGAGCCTAGAGGCCGAAGAAATCAAAGGTGTTCCGACCGTTACAGCTGCTGGCCAGGGCGGCCTCATGGATGTGACCCTGCACCCCAATTTCTCCCGAAATAAACTGATCTACTTAAGCTTTTCAGTCGGCGATGAAGCGGCAAACCGTACCCGCATCGTGCGCGCCAAGCTCGAAGGTCGCGCCTTAACCGACGTGCAGACCATCTTTGAAGTGTCGCCAGCCAAGTCGCGCTTTCAGCACTTTGGCTCGCGCTTTACGTGGTTGCCAGATCAGACTTTGTTGATCAGCATTGGCGACGGGGGCAATCCACCTAATTCTTTGGACGGCAGCTTTATCCGCAATCAGGCCCAGAACCTCGGTAGTCATTTGGGCAAAATCGTTCGGATCAAGGATGATGGCTCCATTCCAAAGGATAATCCATTTGTAAACACGCCGGGCGCGCGGCCTGAGATTTATTCTTATGGCCACCGCAACTCTCAAGGCTTGGCGCGCGATCCGGTCTCGGGTCGCATTTATGCAACTGAACATGGCAGCCAAGGTGGGGATGAATTGAACCTGATCCAGTCCGGCCAGAATTACGGTTGGCCAAAAGTCACCTATGCCGTCGAATACGGCGCCGCCCGGACCCCCATCACCCCCAATCAAAGCGGCTCGGGTCTGGTTGATCCCCTCGCAGTTTGGTCGCCAGCCATCGCGCCCTCTGGCCTGGCGGTCGTGCGTAGTTCGAAGTATCGTGGCTGGGATGGGGATCTGCTGGCCGGTGGACTTCGGCTGGACCAAGGGCGTGGCGCTTTGATCCGGGTGGATCTAGACAAGGCCGGCAAAGTTTTAGGCCAAGAGCGGATCGATTTAGGCGATGTGCGGGTGCGCGATGTACGCCAAGGGCCAGATGGCTATATCTACGTATTGACCACTGCCATGCGCAATTTCCGCGACAAAGGACAGCGCAATGGCCAGTTGGTTCGCCTTCTTCCTGCAACATAGGTTCAAACGCGGTGAAAAAGGGGCTGAGTGGGGCTTGCGGCCAAGTCGCGTAGCACTTTAAGCCCTTCTTATGCCATCCATTGCACGTATGACCTTGTTTATGATGTTGGCCCATGTCGCATTGGGGGCCATCATGCCCTATTTGCCTGTTTGGTTGGCGACAACGAAAGGTCTAACTGGCGCGCAAATCGGCGTTATTCTTGCCTCTTCCAGCTTTGGCCGCATTCTCGTTGGCCCCTTGGTTGCCGCTTGGGCAGAAGGCCGCGGAGACCGAAGGATTCCGTTGATTGTGTTCTCGTCGGCACTTGCATTGGGATATCTTAGCTTCCCATTTCTGGGCGCGTTCTGGCCGATTGCTCTAGCCTGTTTTGCTACCGGTGTCATGTTTCAATGCTTGATGCCATTTGCCGAGGCAGGGGTCATGCGCGTCACCTCAAATTCGCGCCGCTGGCCTTATGGTCGAGCGAGAGCAGCAGCATCAGCGGCATTCGTGCTGGCCAATCTGGGGGCAGGGGCGACCATCCAAGCCTTTAATGTTGAAGCTGTCTATGCGTGGTTCATTATCGCTAGTTTGGCGACCATGGCGTGTGGCTTTTGGTTACACCCTGAGCCAATCGCCCAGCCCGCGGCGACACCACTTGGCACCCGGTTGCTGGATGGCTTTGCCCTGTTCAAAAGCCGGACGTTCTTTTTGGCCGTGCTGGCGGCCAGCTTCATTCAAGCCGCACATGCCTTTTACTATGGCTTCTCCAGTCAGCTGTGGCTCAAGCAGGGCTTTTCTGGCTCGCAAGTCGGTATGTTGTGGGCCTTTGGTGTCATTGTTGAGATTACGTTTTTTGCGCTTTTGGCCAGCCGCTTGAACCATTTCCGGCCCGAGACTTTGATACTTTGGGGCGGGATTGCCAGCATCATTCGTTGGGCTGCTTTTGCCCAGACACCGGACTTGGGCGTTACCTTTATGGTGCAAGCCCTCCATGCGCTGACCTTTGCGGCGACTCACATGGGCTTCATGCGCTTGATTGACGCAGAAATTCCCTTGGCCCAGCGTGCAACGGGTCAACAATTGGGATCGGCCCTCATTATGTCGCCCACTATGGGTCTTGCAAGTATTGTGGCCGGCACCCTCTATGACCAGTTCAGCTCTGGTGGCTATTGGAGTGGTGTGATTTTAGCCACGATTGGTCTCATCCTGATTTCGCTTTTGTTATCGCAGCGTCAGCCAACTCTAAAGTTGCCGCCGGAAGATCAAGTCAGGTAAGCGGCAGCCCGGCCGATCACATCCAAGCTGCGCGTCCAGACCATGTTTTTCCATTCATCGGTCTCAGGATAAAAGGCCGCGCGGCTGTCGGCTTGGATCTGACAAGCCTCTGGGCCAGATGGATCACCATAGCAATGCAGCCAGCAGGCAGCTTGTGTGGCAAGAAACACGCTCATCGTGTCAACGGTGCCAAATTCAATGGCGATGCAGGCACTCCATGCAGGGTCTAAGGCTCGAACCAAGGCGGCATCCATCGTACCAGACAAGTCCGCCGAGACGGAGCTGCCATCCTTGGTCGAGCGGATTTCATCGCCCCAAATGGCGGCTTGTCTCTGGTAGTGGTCGCTAGATGGGGCGGCTTCGGTGATGATTTCGCCAACGCCGAACGGGCCAAGCCCGGTGTGCATGTCGATTGTCACAACTTTTCCTAGGCCAACACAATGCGCCTCGAGGATTTTGTGGATGGTTTGGTTCGACCAAGATGGCGCGATACCGCCGTAGTAGACGCCCTTGGGGTGGTTATACTGCCCTCCTGTCAGGGCCGCCTGTAGAGCTGGGAACCCATGCTCTCCCGCAAAGGCGAGCAGCTTGCCTTGTGCTTCTTGTAAGCTGGCATCATCTCGGGCCGCCGGCGCTGCCCATGGGGCCAGAAGGTCATAATCGGGGTTGGTGGGTAATGGCGGCTCAAAGCTTTTGAGATAGTTACGGTTCAGGTCGATATTGTCCTCATTAAATCGGCTATCCCACGAAAAGCCGTAAGGATTGTGGGCATGGATCAAAACGACCCTCAGCTTCCCCGCCCAATCTTTCGCTAATCCGGCTTCTAAAAGCCCTACTTGAACGCCAGAGCCGCAATAGCCTTCTGGGCCATGGGTGCCAGAGATCACGACCAGGGCTGCGCTTGCGTCTTGAGGGCCTAGGACGACGCAGTCCATCGCAATCTCGCGACCGTCGGGCCCTTTGGCATGGGGCAAAACATGGGTTTCGACGTGTGCCCCTGCTGCCGCCGCAGCGCTCAAGAATTTGTCACGTGCTTCAAAATAAGTGTGGGCAAAAAAGGCTTCTGGCGCGAGTGGCATCGAATTTCTTCCTCTTTTTCTAAACTGAAAGGTGTCGGCCTATCCCCACAAATCTCGGCTGGGTGGGTGTAGGATGGAGCCCTCGTAAAACAAACCGGCATCACGATCTTGATCCAGCAATAGCGGTCCGTCCAGATCAACCCAATCGGCTAATTGCGCAAGCAAGACGGCTGGGGCCGTCACCAGACTGGTGCCAACCATACAGCCCATCATCACGCGGAGACCCGCCGCCCGCGCCTCTCGAATAGATTTCAGGGCCTCGGTGAAGCCACCCGTTTTGTCGAGCTTGACGTTTACGGCGTCATAATTTTGGACCAAAAGTTCGATGTCGGCACTGGTGTGAAAGCTTTCGTCAGCACAAATGGCTATGGGTGCCGCTACTTGGCCAAGGCGGGAATCCTTGCTGGCGGCGAAGGGTTGTTCCACCACATCAATGTTCAGGCTGCGAGCCTCTTCTAGAAGGCCCGGCAGAGTATCGGGTTGCATCCCTTCATTTGCATCGACGATCAAGCGCGCATCAGGACGAGCCTTGGCGACCGCGCGCACACAATCTAAGTCCTGCTCTCCACCGATCTTGACCTTCAAGATCGGTCGGCCTTTGGCTGCCAGTGCAGCCTGCGTCATCGCTTCTGGGGTGTCCAGCGAGATGGTGAAAGCGGTCACTAAAGGTTTCGGTTCTGGCAGGCCAGCCAAAGCCCAAACTGGTTGGTTGAGTGTCTTGGACTTTAAGTCCCAAAGCGCGCAATCTAACGCGTTTCGCGCGGCCCCAGCGGGCAGGAGGCTTTGGCAGCCTTCGATATCCATCCCTGCTTCGACCTGCGCCCGGACGGCTTCCAGTTGAGCCATCACGCTGTCGCAGTCTTCTTCATAACGGGCATAGGGTACGCATTCACCGCGTCCAACAAAGCCTTGATGCTCTAGCCAAACGGTAACAATTTTGGCCTGTGTGCGCGCACCCCGGGCAATCCTGAAAACGCCTTTGAGGGGCCACACTTCGTCTTGGATATGAAACTTCATGCCACTTCTTAAACGCTTTTGTTGCCTTTGCGAAGCGGTCGTATCCGAGGCGATCCAGTCACAGCTTGCCCCTTGTAAATGCGGGTAAGCCCCTTTTCCAGCAAGGCCCTAGGCTTTAAGCTAATTTTGTCGTGCCGATTGCGCACAACGATTCGTACCAAAGCGCGCCATCACCCATTCCGGTGGTCAAACAGGATTCTAGCTAGGAAGGCCCTTTCTTGCCCGAACAAGAGGCCCAGTTTGCGATTGATCGTAGCGGACCTGCGCCAATACTTCGGGTGACGGGGGATTGGACGATCCATACGATCGGGCCGATCGATGCAGAACTGCGTCCAGTCCGTGATCTTGTGGAGGGTCGTCCGGCCATTGTCGACGTTAGCGGTTTGATGGACCTTGATACCGCCGGTGCTTATGTCATCGAAAAGGCGCTGCATTCATCCATTGATGAACCGGCGCAAATGATCGGCAAACATCCCGTAGCTGGCCGCATGCTGGCAGAAGTCCGGAAGTTCGCTTCTGGGTGCGACGCCCTGCCTGAACCCGTGGCTTTGTGGCGACAATTGCTTGAACGCGTTGGCCGCAGTATGATCCAGGTTTATGAGGAAACGGTTGATACAATAGGATTTTTTGGCGAAACAGTAGTCGCCTGCGGTAAGGCAATTGCCCAGCCAAGTCGTGTGCGTTGGTTGCCCACGTTTGCAGTTGCTGAAAGCGCCGGCCTCAATGCTGTGCCGATTGTGATGACGCTGTCGTTTTTCATCGGTGCGGTTATCGCCTTTTTGGGTAAGACCATCCTGCAGGATTTTGGAGCCTCGGTGTTCACCATTGAACTCGTGGGCTTTGCCATCCTGCGTGAATTTGGCGTGCTGATTACAGCGATTATTCTAGCCGGGCGATCAGACTCATCGTTTACGGCTCAGATCGGCTCTATGAAAATGACCCAAGAGATTGATGCCATGCGTATTTTGGGCATGAGCCCAATGGAAATGCTGGTGGTACCCCGTGTCATCGCACTGTTGGTGATGTTCCCGATCTTGACCTTTTTGGCCATGATTGCCGGCATCGCCGGTGGGGCGATTGTGACTATGCTCACGTTGGATATCAGCCCAACTTTGTTTTTCAATCGGTTGAATGACAATGTAGGCGTGGATCAGTTTTGGGCCGGTATGGGCAAGGCACCCGTCTTTGCCTTTATCATTGCAATTATTGGCTGTCGTCAGGGCCTCAATGTAGAAAGCGACGTGATTTCGCTGGGCCAAAGGACAACGGCATCTGTAGTGCAGGCTTTGTTTATGGTGATCGTTGTCGAAGCCATCTTTGCCCTGATCTATATGGAGCTTGGTATATGAACCCCGCCGATGCTCTGACGCCCATTTTGGACATACCCGATGGGGAAGTGGCGATCCGATTACGCGGGATTGGGAACCGCTTTGGACCTGTCGTGATACATGAGCATCTCGATCTTGATATTCTGCGCGGGGAAACCATTGGTATCGTTGGTGGTTCGGGTACGGGTAAGTCAGTGCTGATGCGGGCCATCATTGGATTGCGGCCGCCTTCAGAAGGTAAGGTCATGGTGCTAGGCCATGACGTATGGTCCGATGATCCTGCAGAGCGCAAATCGCTCGACTCGCGCTGGGGCGTGATGTTCCAAGATGGTGCCTTGTTCTCAAACCTCACCGTGCGCGAAAACGTCATGGTGCCACTGAAGGAGCATACCGATCTGCCGCCAAAGCTGCGCCTTGAGATCGCGGACCTTAAGATCTTGATGGCAGGCTTGCCGCCTTCGTCGGCTGACAAATTGCCGTCTGAACTTTCCGGTGGCATGCGCAAGCGCGCCGCCCTCGCGCGTGCGATTGCGCTGGATCCTGATATACTCTTCCTTGATGAGCCAACTGCCGGCCTCGACCCAATCACCGCAGGCAAGTTTGATGCGCTCGTCAATGAATTGAAAGAGACCCTAGGGCTCACCGTTTTCTTGATCACGCACGATTTAGATACGCTGCGCGACGCTTGTGATCGGGTTGCGGCATTGGCAGAGGGTAAAGTTATCGCTATCGGTCCATTAGACCATTTGCGTGAACATGCGACGGGTTGGTTGTCTGAATACTTTGGCGGGCCGCGTGGCCGGGCCGCCTTAGGCTGAATGGCCAAATCAGGAGGGGAAGATGGAAACTAAGGCCAATTACGTCATGATCGGATTGTTCACGATCTTGAGCATCATCGCGGCCATCATCTTTACAGTCTGGATGGGCAATTCCGGCGTCAATCGGCAAGGGTCGCAGTATGATGTTGTATTCGAAGGACCTGTGCGCGGGCTCGAAATTGGCGGCGAAGTCCGCTTTAACGGCATTAAGGTCGGTGAGGTCACCGATCTGCGCTTGAGTGAGCGAAATCCTAAAGACGTTGTTGCGCGCATTCGCGTGCAAAGCTCAACGCCCGTCAAGACCGATTCCATCGCCCAACTCGAACCGTCAGGCCTGACTGGCTCAGCCTATATTCAGATCTTGGCGGGTTCAGAAGGGGCTAAACGCATGTTTGCCCGTATTGGCCAAAGCCCCCCGATCATCACCAGTCAGCGCGGCCAACTGGACCGCCTGTTAGAGGATGGGGAAGGGGTGATTTCAACGTCGCTTGAAGCGGTCGCACGCCTGAATAAGTTGCTCGACGCAGAGAATATCGCAAATTTCTCCAAGACATTGCGTGAGGCCAGTTTAGCGGCAGAGACCTTTCGTGAAACCACGGAAGAGGCAACTTTGTTTGCCCAATCCGCCCGCAAGTTTACCGACCAAGCAACCGTCACAGCAGCGACCTATGACGGCTTGGGCAAGAATCTGATGATGCAATCCAATACATTAAGCCAAGAATCCTTGGCCTTGGTCAGTTCGAGCCGCCTGCTTGTTGATGGCCTTAATGAGGATGCCAATTCCTTGTCCGGTGGCGCGGAATTGACTTTGGCCAAAACCATGGAAGCCTTAACCGAAGCTCAAGCCACATTGCAGGAGTTCAACCAAACCGCGGTGGCAATGCGGCTTGCTACCAATCAGTTTGGGGCGGTGGCAGATAATACCAATCGGGCGGTTGTTTCGATTGACCGTTTCTTCAAGATCGGCGCAGATCAAACCTTGCCCGATATGAGCCGTGCCGCTCAAGAAGTGCGTAATACGTCCATGACATTTGATGCTTTGGGCCAACAAATTAGCCAGAATCCGCTGGAGATCGTCAACCGTCCTGCCAACGCGACAGTAAAGTGGAAAAAATGAAACCGACCAAAAGTCTCGGCCTTTTTATTGCCATCGCCATGCTGACCGCGCCGCTGGCAGGCTGTATCACCTTGTTGCCAAAGCCCGGTAAGCCCCCCGCCGTCGTGGCCATGCGGGCGGACCCGACTGTACCACGGCAAGCCCAGCAATACCCATTCACCATTGGCATTGGGGTGCCAACAATGCCTGCGATCCTGTTGGGCAATCAGGTTGCCGTTCTGCGCAAAGACCGAACGTTTGCTTATGTCGATGGTTTGAGATTTTCGGCGTCAGCGCCATTGTCAATTCAAAACGTCATCCTGGAAACTTTTGACTTGGCTGGTTCTACCCGTGCAGCGGTTCGGGCAGTAACCATTGCTCGACCTGATTATGAGCTTCATTTCGATGTCAGTGACTTTCAAGTCACAGAACCCCAAGGGCGGACCAAGGGCACAGCGCGCATCGAAGCTACTGCGCGGCTGATCGATGTTTACTCCGGTAAGCCTTTGGCTTCAAAGGTCTTGGTCGGTGAAGCCATTGCTGCCCGCGGCGACGTGACACAACCGGCGCGCGCTTTAGAGCAAGCCACCCGCAGCTTTGCGATCAAGGCCATGCAATGGGCGGAAATTGAGGCCAATGTTGACTATGCTTCGAAGGCGGCGTCTGCAACTAAGTAAATGCGTGCCTCATTGCCATTGAGGCGGCCGCGCGCCGCGGCTTCGCGTCTGGCTTCGACAAACCGCACCACAATGGCCCGCAAGTCTGCATCCATCGTCAGCTTTAAGCGCATGGCCTTAACCACATTGGTGACGGCCTCGCGTGTGCCACGGCGGGCTTGATCGCGTGAACGGCTGGCCATAGCGCGCAGACGCTCTAGCAATGGGTCGTCAATCGCGCCCTCCAAATCTAGCTCGCCCAACAAGGCCATGATGCGTTGATTGTCGGGGTTTGGTTCCTTGGAATCGAGGCTGGATAGCACTTGTTTCCAGCTCCATGCGCCAGCCTGTGCACCAGCAGGCGCACCAGAGCGATCAATCTGCAAGTCTGCAAACGGATCATCCTCAACCGGAATCGGGCTGGAAATGGCTAAGCGGCCCTTAAGCGGCGTCTTGATTGGTGCTTCGGGTTGCACGTCCTCAGAATTGGTGAAGGGCGCAAACAAGGCGCTTTCAGGCACAGCAACCTCTTCAACCACGGACACAGTCGGCTCTGGCTCCGACCGCGGTGGAGGCGGCGGCGGCGGCGGAGGAGGCGGTGGAGGTGGAGGTGGAGGTGGAGGCGGAGGCGGTGGAGGCGGTGGAGGTGGCACCAGGGCACCCTGCTGGGCCAGAATAGGGGCAGCAGGGATGGGGGCAAGGACGCCTGACAGGCCACCTAAGCGCTGCACCACTTCACCAAGCGCGGAATAAGAATCACGCAGGCGAACTTGGAACGCCTCGTCCAAGGCGGCGGTTTCCTCTGCCGCACGGCGTCCGGCGGCATTTAGGCGGCTCAAGGTTTCGTTCAACGCATCTTCGATCGCACGAGCACGTGTATCGGCTTCCTGAGGCAGATTTGACAAGCGGCGGTCGAGGCCGTCGAGTATGTCTTCCACGGAGCGCGCTTGATCGCCACAAGCAGCGGCAAGTGCGGAAAAGCGCTCTTGAATGCGAGCCCCGGTTTTATCTAACAATCCAGCCGATTGCTCAATCATAGCCTGCGCATCTTTCAAGCGGCCGGACATGAATTGATCAGCCTCTTTGCTGACTTCAAAGGCAGTCTGCCGAGCAGAGTCTAAGCGATGCTGGTTTTCTGTTTCCTGTTCAGACGCCCTCAGTCGGGCTTCTTCTGCTGCTTGGCGGATTGCTTCGCTGCTGGCGCGCAAGGCCGCCATCGTTTCTTCCCCGGCAATGCGGGCAGCGGCGGCCTCAGCGCGCAAGGACTCTGCCGCCAGACGCGCATTGGCTTCAGCCGCGGCGCGCACATCTTCCAAGGTCGCAAGGCTCATGTCGCGGGCTTCTTGGGTCTTTCCGGTAATCGTATGAGCAGCGTGCATCGCGGAGTCACTGGCCGTTTGAGCTGCACTGTTCAAGGATTCTACCGCACCGTCGAAATTGCCGACAGCTTCATCAGCCCGAAGCCGCGCCAGCACCATCAAATCATGAGCACGGGCGAGGGCGGATTCGCCCTTAGCAGCAGCTTGATCCAATTCCGTAATTGCCAAGGCTGCGCGCTGGGCCGCCTGATCCAAACGCTCCGCCGCGCCAATGGCCAGTTCCGACGCCTGCGTGGATTGGGTCGCAAGACCTTGTGCGGCCTCGGTCAAGCGGTTGGCCCGCAGGTCTAGTCCTTCGGTCGCGACTTGGGTTGTAGCGGCGGCATTGGCCGTCATTTCTGCGAGGGCAGCGAGCAAACTGTCGAGGCGTTGCCGCTCTTGCTCCATAGTTTGGGCGAGGCTATCGGCACTGCCGCGCGCGGCTTGGCCTGCTTCATTGAGGGCCAAGGTGCGCCGCTCTACTTGGCCTTCGATTTGGGCTAGGCGTTCTGCCACTTGGCTAAGCGCGCCTTCCAGTCGATTAATTTCACCCTCTACCGCTTGAGCGGTCGTGCGGATCGCGCCTTCGGCCAAGTTACTGGGCAAGAGCAGGCGACGGACAGCCGCCATCAATTGCCGAGACTCCCGATTGGATTTCGCAATGCTTTCCCCCATCAAGCCGGCGAGCAGCGAGAAGGCAGGCCCAAATAGCAAAACCGCCAGACTTAGCAGAAGGGTAGCGTCACTGGCCCCCAAGGTCGCGATATTCTCGAAAATAAAGGCACCAACGCCCACGACCCAGATCAGGGCAAGGCCGATTGAACCATAAAGCAGGGTAGGGGCCTGTTTAGCTTTTGGGCGACGCTTAATCGGAGCAGACCCATCAGGCTCCTCCGTCGCAGTTTCCCACTTCATCTTAGAACTTGTATCCACAGGTTCTTGTGCCGCACTGGGTTCAAGCGCCCCGCCTGCAGCTTCGGCCATTTCGATAGGCGCAACGCGACTAAAGTCTTCTGTGGTTTCAAGCTCTTTCATGCGTTGGGCAGCTTTGGCGATGCGTTTGGCAGACTCATTGATTTGCGCTTCATCGCGAACCCGTGCCCAGACATCATCATCTTTTTCATCGGCCATATTAACTTGCCCAACCCAATCCCAAAACATGAAAGCACTTGGTGCCAATTCTTGGTGGCCCCACTCATTGTATAAGGTGCAGCATCATTCTTATCTAGGCAAAGTCAATTGCGCTATGGGGCCTAGCAGCTTGAAGAGTTGGGGTGTGAAAATGCACTGATCTGGTGTCTTTGTAGATGTTTTTTCAGCGGATTAGGCAATTTGACCACTGGCTTTTCGTTTACCCAAAGTAAGAACGTCCACTGAGTGAATTCGACTATTTTGGATGAAAGGTTCAGTTACAAAAAGATCGGTTTTTTCCTTGCTCTCAGTAGGCACCTTGGCTAATTGCGCGTCCTTGATTTTGACCGACTTCCCAAAATAAATGCATCAAGTTCGGCACACGAACCAAATCCCTGAAGTGGCGGAATCACCAAGCAGAGCGCTGATCGTAAAGGCGCTACCCAAATAGCCTTCGTCATAGGCAAGACTGGCTTTACTGCTCGCGCAAAGAACGCTCAAGATTCTCGCGAATAGGCTGAAGGATATAAGAAAGGAAAGTGCGCTTTCCCGTCTTTATCATAACTGATGCCTGCATTCCCGGAACAGGTTGGCGAACGCCAGCAAGCTTCTTGATCTCACTTGGCAGGATGCGAACCATGGCCAAGTAGTAAGAGCTGCCTTTGGAATCAACGATGGCATCGGGTGATATCGATATAACTTCAGAGTCCAAGTGGGAAACTTTGCTAGCGCTATAGGCTTGCAACGTTACTTCAGTTTCGAGTCCAACACTGACTTGATCAATGTCGTTTAGGCGAATTTGCGTTTCAATGACTAAGGGGGCGTCGCTTGGAACAACTTCCATCAAACGCTCGCCGGGTGTAGCGACACCGCCAATGGTAAACTGACTGAGACCAAAGACATAGCCTTCCACAGGTGACTTTATTTCTGTCAATGCGAGCGCTTCGCGAGCTGCTTTTAAGCGTGACTCCAAATCAACAATTCTTGTCTCAACTTCAGTTCGGATTGATGCTGATTCCGATGCTCGCTGCTGCAGTAAGTTGGCTGCCTGCAATTGCGCTTCGCCTACCTGCTGCCGATTGCGGCTAACCTCCGCGTACACCTGACCTTGGCGGCCTCGCGTTTCGGAAACTTGCCGTTGCAACCTGTTTACAATTGCTTTTGATGCATAGCCTTGTTCAAAGACAACTCTTGTTCCTCGCAGCTCTTCTTGCTGAAAACCCAATTGGTCTTGAAGAGAATTCAACTGAATATCTAATCCCGACTTTAGGGAGTTTAGCTGGGCGATGCGCTGGTTTAAGATCGAGCGCTGTCCATCGAAGGCTACTTTTCGCGCCGCGAATACAGTTTTTTCAATTTCGATAATTGCAGCGACATCTGGGTCATTTTTTCGCGCGTCAAGCTCGGGAGGGATGATGATCTCTCCGCCAACTATTTCGGCTTGGAGACGTGCTGATTGCATGCGGAGAGCATTGATTTGGTTTTCAAAAATTGCAATTTGTGCCACGAGATTGGTATCATCGAACTTTATTAGCACCTTGTCAGGCGTGACGCGATCACCTTCCTTAACCATGATTTCTTTAATAACGCCGCCATCACGGCTTTTGAGTGTTTTCTTATTCGCCTCTACCTTGACTATACCGGGGGCCATAATAGCGCCTGAGATAGGTGCTGTTGCAGCCCAAATTCCAAAACCAAGGAAGAAAATCGCTAGAACAATAAATCCTGAAAGAGCAGGCGCTTGCATCTGACGCTGCATCGATGGCGATAAAGGGGTGTCGATTGGACCCCCGACGGTTGGTCCTTCCACGCCTTTTTTCGTTTGAGCAAGTTTTAGGAGAGAGTTTGCGTTGATTTTCATGACTGGGCTTCTTTGGCCAATTTCTCAGTTGCCGGAATGGGGGGTTTTGGCGCTTGGATTTGCTGGATCCGATCCAAAACTGCCTGCCGAGGGCCGAACAGCTCTATTTTTCCGTCTCGAAGGAGCAGTAATTTGTCTGCATCCTGCAACATACTTGGCTTATGAGAGACGACGACGACCGTTTGCTTAGCTTTCTTCATTTCCCGCAATGCCATAAGCAAAGCTTGTTCGCCCTCACCATCGAGATTTGCATTGGGCTCGTCTAGGATAACTAAGGCGGGGGAGCGCAGCATGGCGCGCGCGAGGCCTACACGTTGGCGCTGACCAACAGACAAAACAGCCCCGCCGGCACCCAACTCCGTGTCGTATCCCTGTGGCAATCGCACAATCAACTCATGTGCATTGGCCTTTTTTGCCGCATCAATGACCTCTTCGTCGGTTACATCCGTTTGAAACCTTGCAATGTTTTCGCGCACAGTTCCGGCGAATAATTCAGTGTCCTGAGGAAGATATCCGATATATCGGCCAAAGTGGTTGCGTGACCAGCCAAAGACATTTGAGCCATCCAAACGCACTGCGCCGTTCAAGGGCTGATGGATGCCAAGCAAAAGGCGAGCGAGCGTTGACTTACCGGCACCTGATGGACCGATTACCCCAAGAAATTCGCCTGGCTCCACTGCGAAGTTAATGTTGGTCAATAATAGCCTCCCGCTATCGGGCAGCAAATAGTTTAAACCTTCCACTGTGACCTTACCGGCAGGGCGGGGTAGGTCAGTTGCTGTTTGGGCGGGCGTGTAGTTTTCGAGTAACTCGTTTAGACGTTGAAACGAATTGCCAGCTGCAACAAATGTGGGCCAGGTGCTTACAATACGATCTATTGGGGCTAGCGCCCGAGACGAAAGGATCATGTTAGCAAACAATAGGCCCGATGAAATTTGGTTGTCCAAGATCAACACCGCGCCGACCCCGATAATCATAACTTGAATAACGTTTCTGAAAAACTTTATTGCGCCCCCAAAACGGTCGGCTACTTCGCTGGCTTCAGTGCCGTGTTGCATACCGTTCTGTCGATATTTGGCCCACTGCTCGCCGATTGCTCCCAACATACCCATCCCGCGAACAACTTCCGCATTGCGCAGCGCGGCTTCTGTGAAAGCGTAACCTTTAACAGCCTCTTTGTTCGCTTCTAAAATGAGAGGCCTCGCCAGCCGGTCTTGTAAAATGGCAAGCCCCAATAAGATCAGCGCGCCGATTATACAAACCAAGCCGACAATAGGATCGATAATCAGAAGAATGATGATATAGACGGGCGTCCACGGAACATCAAAAAGAACGGCAATACTTGGCCCAGTAATTGTTTGCCGGAAACTGTCTAGATCCCTCAACGCTTGTGCGCCAGCTTGTGCGTCGCGGCGCACAATTCCATCAAACAGCGCTGCGAAGATATGACCGGAGACCCGCTGGTCAAGCATGGTTCCAAAGCCTGCCAAAATGCGGCTTTGAAGAAAGTCTAGAATTTCCGAAACAATAAAGGCGAAGATTGTAATGATTGTTATAACAAACAGAGTTTGCAGGCTGCCGCTGGACAGAACTCTCGAATAAACTTGGGTTGTATAGAGGGGGAGAGCCAAAAACAGGATGTTTACCCCAAGGCTGAAGATTGCCGCGGAAACAATTGCAGGGCGACCCAATCGCAATGTTAACTCGAGAAGGCTTTGCTTTTTCGAGTTGTTCGATTGCTTCTTCATGCTGAAAAATACTTTCATGGCGGCAAAATGGAACACAAGAGGAGCAAGAATGCGGTGATCTAGCCTGTGTTTCGCGGGTTTATTGATACGTCTAGGCACGAAAGTCAATTGATTAGTATCAAATATGATGTTACTAGCATCTTTAATGAAGACATCCCATTCTAAATTAGGCATCGAGAATGCGAAGGGTATCCTGAAGGCGGAGCTCAAGCGGCGAAATATGACTTATGCTGACTTGGTTGAGAATCTGTCGGCTGTTGGCGTTACTGAAAGCGAAGCAAATATAAGAAATAAGATAAGCAGGGGCACCTTTACGGCGGCATTCTTCTTACAGTGCTTGTTGGCAATCGGCTGCAATCACGTCGTTTTGAACAAGGTGGACTGAGCAGCTCAAATAGGGCTGAGTATTGCAACAAGCAGCGTAACGCTCTTTTTTACAGACGCGTGGATTAAGTTTTTTCGCTTTTAGAACGTACCAATTATCATTAGACGAAGGTGTGCTATTCCAGATTTGCCCGAGGTTGGTTTTTCAAGTCGCATAAAAATTGGCGGTGGCATTTCGGAAATTTACAAAATTGAAAAGGCAAAGCTGTGAACGAACCGAACTTCGCCATAAATTTTGTTGGTGACGGCTACTCAACCAGCAAAAAGATAATGGGCCGGCAGAGTGCCGGAAAGTCGCTCATAAGAGGCATGGCCCGCAAGTGGCAGAATTCGATTATTAATGGCTTTGGAACTGGAGCGGCTAATGATTTAGTCAAACAGCTCAGGTCTGAAGGGTTTTTGAGCAAAGTTCGTTGGTTTAATGAACAGACGAGTGTTCCACCCGTGGGCTTGAATGCGGTGTATTATCCTGCTCCGCCCTCTAAAGCTTTGGCTTACCGACGAAATAGATTGTCCCCTTCGAGCTATAGCATTTTTGGGGTCACCCATACGTTGTCATCTTCTGGTGCAATGGACCAGATCTCTGAATTAATTTTGCCGCCCTTTAAGCCTTGGGATGCCATTATTTGTACGTCCTCTGCGGCCTTGGGCGTCGTTAACAATCTGCATGACGAAGCGCGGGAATGGTGGACGCATGCTTTGGGAGCAAGTCGGTTTAACGCAATTCAGAAAGTTGTTATCCCTCTAGGGATCAATGCGCCGGATTTTGAGACAAGACCTGATAATAGGTCCTTATTGCGGATGAAATTGGGACTAGAAGAAAGCGATATTTGCTTTTTGTTCGCGGGTCGCATGACATTTCATGCCAAAGCAAATCCTGTGGCATTTTATCAAGCCATTGAAGCTGCCTGCCAGACTTTAAAACTGCGCTTAGTTTGCGTTGAGGCAGGCATTTATCCAAATGAAGGAACCCAAAAGGCATTTGAAGAGGCGCGCGCATTGATTGCGCCTAGCGCAAAATTTGTTCATGTAAATGGGGCCGATAAAGATGCCTACGATGGTGCGTGGGCTGCAGCTGATGTTTTTGTTTCGCTTTCAGACAATATCCAAGAAACATTCGGCATCACCCCCTTGGAAGCGATGGCGGCGGGGCTCCCCGTAATCGTTAGCGATTGGAACGGGTATAAGGACACCGTACGGGATGGCGTGGATGGCTTTCGAATCCCCGTGATATGGCCAACTGGAGGCTCCGGGAGGGATCTGGCCCTCAGGCATGACGAAGGTTCTGATTCATATGATTACTATATCGGTCGAGTAAGTATGACGACCGTCATTGATATAGGCGTTTTGACAAAGCGGATGATTGATCTCGCGCAGAGTGCAAGCTTACGTCGTTCACTTGGAGAAGCTGGTCGTCAGCGTGTCAGAACACATTTTGATTGGCCAGTCATCTTGGACCAATATACGAATTTGGCTTCAGAATTAGAAGCGATCAGGAAGCAAGCTGGCGATAGCCAAGACGATTTGGGCCGGCCAAATAGGCCTGATCCGTTCTCTCTGTTCTCCCACTACCCAACATCTGTTGTTACCGGCGACTTGACCGTAACATTGAATGCCGGTTTGGCAGCACATCTGGAGGCCTATTTGGACCTTGGGATGTTGGGTTATGCTATTGATCCCGCAGTTTTACCGAAGGACGCAATCCGAGAAATAGTTGCAAACGTGGTACCAGGCGCAACTGTTTCTCACTTAATGGCCGTTTGCCCAACTATTGATAATGGCATCAAGATAAGGGCAATCATGTGGCTTGCGAAAATAGGAATGCTAATTTTGGGGACTCAGATTGGCGATCAAGAAACGTAATTCGGCCATTTTGAAGGATTGAGGACATCTGTGGCAAAACGACTATCAATTTTTAGTCCGACGATTGGCTCGGGATTGGGGAAAAATGTTTTTGGCAAAGACGTCGCCAATCACTCACTCTTCAGGGCGCTATTATTGTACGGTGGCCTCGAACAACTCGACTTTTTGCATCCCAGTGGGGCGCCAGCCCAACGGTTGACCGCGAGCTTAATTGGCGACTCACCTTGCCCAACCGTCGTCACATCGAACAATCAATTGGCGTTCGATGTAGCGCGCCAGTCGGGGACATTGTTGCGGGGCTCTGCTGATCTGATCAGTTTGTCTTGGGAGCGGCGACGCAGGGTGGCGACGCAAGACTTTAGTTTAATGGGTTTGATTCATACCACGGCACCCCCCAGTATTCGCGAGTATATTGGTCAGTCTCTCGTAGCTCCTGTTATGCCGTGGGATGCCATTATTTGCACCTCGCCGTCGGTCCAAACAGCAATGAGCAACATGTTTGACGACTGGCGCAAATATCTGGGCTCTAGATTTGATAGCAAAGCAGTGCCGGCTCCGATGCTACCCCTTTTGCCATTGGGTGTGGAAGCGGCGGACTTTGCAAAAGGCCCAAATAGCTTGGGGGACCGGTCTAGCTTTCGGACCGAACTTCGCGTCGGCGATGACGAAATCTTGGTGCTTTGGGTTGGAAGGCTTTCCTTTTTCGAGAAGGCATTTCCTCAGCCTATGATGATCGCCATTGAAGCTGCAGCGAAAATGAGTGGCAAGCGTGTTCACTTTGCAATGGCGGGTTGGTTCCCGGACGGGGCAGAAGGAGAAAGACTGTATCGTCAGGCAGCCAGCCTGCATGCGCCAAACGTCCAGTTTCATATTGTAGACGGCAATGATAAGCAAAAGCTTCGCAAGGCTTGGGCTGGTGCGGATGTATTCATCTCGCTCGTTGACAACATTCAAGAGACGTTTGGTATCACACCACTTGAGGCTATGGCTTCGGGTTTGCCCGTTGTTGTGAGCGATTGGGACGGTTATCGCTATACAGTTCGCGATGGCATTGACGGTTTCTTGATCCCGACCCTTATCGGCGAACCCTCAGCTGTGACAGACAGTCTCGCTACGCAGCATTATTTCAATATGAAATCGTACCAGCAATATGTGGCCATTACCGCGCAACATACCGCCGTCAACATCAAGATTGCAGCCGAGCGCCTTTCGGATTTGTTCTTGTCGCCAGATTTGAGGGCCAAGATGGGCGAGGCCGGTCGCCAGCGGGTTGCGTCTACATTTGATTGGCGGGTTGTGGCACCGCAATATGTTGCTTTAGCCCATGAGCTCGCGGCAGTGCGCGCGTCAGCGTCCGGTGGCACTATTCACGCGGATTGGTTGGCCGGGCACCATCCGTCGCGTAGTGACCCGTTTCATGCTTTCGCAAATTTTGCTACTCACATCTTATCAGATGACTCTGTCCTCAGCGTTAGCTCCGATCTTGATGTAGATATCCTCGAAACGTTCAAGGGATCGGAACTTACAATGTTTGCTGCCAATTGGCACGCAGCGATGCCGGAAATGACAACCTTGGTGCGTGCGCTAAAGGACCGCGGGCCAATGTCGCAACAAGAGGTCACTGGCTTGTTTCCACAAAACCAGCACCTCGGCATTAAATTGGCAATCCTTTGGCTCGCGAAAATGGGCGTCGTGCATTGGGAATAGGCCAAGGAGTTGATCTGCGGCAGACGCGATCACGCTCAGGCTTCTCGCTTCTATTTGCAGGGCGGCGCTCTGCACGACCCACTTGAAGAAGATCAGTCGATCAAAACGCGTATTTGAAGCGAGAAATTTCTAAAGCGAACTTGGAAGCAACCAGCTCAATGGTGCGATCGTTATAATAAGAACGATAAGGACCGCGCGAAGACACATTGATCCTCGGTAGAATATGTTTGCCTATGCCAAGCTTCTCACACAGCAAGGCAAAATCTTCGTCGAGGTTCTCATACCTCAGCATCAAGTCGATGTTATCGAATGGATCTTCATCGTCTGGGGAAAGTCTCAAGAAATCGCTGTCCGGCTTGACCGACTCTTGGATGAAGGTTTCAAAGGCTGCATGGGACCAATCTACCGATCCGCGATGCGGGGAAAAGAAGAAGGATACGCAACGATCCCAAGGGTTGCGAATGCATGTCGTCTTGAAATACCGCGCAAAACGCGCCGGATCCAATTGTCGTTGATAGTCTGACAAATTTGAGTGCTTAACGATATCCAGGGTCTTTGATCGGATTGCAAACCGATCAGCACCTGTCTTCTCGGGGTCATTCGGGACCATATAATTGTCACTGAACGGCAAAAGCACCTTTTGGATCGAGTTGCCACCTGTCTTGGGCACATGAATAAAGATGAAGTTGTGCTCGTCTGAGATCATCGTTTGAAACTTATGGCTTGGTCACACGCAATCACTGGGATGCAACCGAAACGGGCGGGCCTGCGCGGGAAAATTTGGGTAGTTTTGCGCTATTAGGAAGCCATCACCTTGTCAATCCGAATTGTGGTGACTGCGTGCGCCTGCGATTCGCGCAAACAAGAGTTAGAGCTTCCCGCTCTAGGCTGCGTTTTCGAATTGGGCTGGTACCGACTTCCCCGGCCCTACCGCGGTCAGTGCCCCAGGCCAGCTTATTGCTGTCCTAATTGAGAACGGCACCGTACTCACATACCGCCAGATATAAACCCGGGCATCTGCATCCCAAAGTGGCTAAAAGGGCTTGAGTTTAGCTTGCCCGGTGCGCCCCAAGTGACTTGTTACCGAATAATTCTTAGGTAGTTTGGGGCGGAGTTCGATAGTTGCGGCTATCCTGATCCAGATGACCAAGGCATTTCAGCTACAAAAACGTCACATTCAATGAATAGACGGTCTTTTAACTTTTGCTTAAATCTTTTTAGCAGTTTCAAGCTGTAGGCATGTGGCGCCCTAAACACAATAAAACATAAATCCATTCTTGGTGTGGCGGGATGTTAGTACACCTCCGCTAATTTGTTGCAGCAGCCTTGCTTGAAGGTTGCTGACAGTTAATATAATTTAAACAGTGTATTAGGTATTTGTGGGGCTGTGCCGAATGAGAAGATGCGATTCTTCTGTAGGAAAAGCACACAAAGAACACGTCGCTTTGGGGAATTGAAAAAAAAATACAAGGAACGGCTTGTGGATTTTTGAATCCCAAGGTAGACGGAGCAAGGTACCCTTAGGGTGGGACAGGACAGGTCCATATGGATACCTCTGTGCGGACTTAACGAGCAAACTATCGGAGAGCAGGAAATGGCGAACTATTTTATAAGCGCGACTGGTGAGAATACAGTGCCCACCGAAGACGCCGGTGTAGGCGAAGGCCTGATCATTAACCTTACAGGGGCCACCGCGCTGAACGTCACGGTCGTGCGGACCGAAGCGTCGACCTCTTTGGAAGGCATCGAAACAGCTGCTTTTTACACCATCACTGCCGGTCCAACTGGGGCTACAGGCTCCATCAAGCTCACCGTTGCCCAATATGATGCAATGGTGGCAAACCTTGGGATTTTGCTCGCCGATGGCTCGATCTTTAAGTTGGGTACAACGGGTGCCGAGACCATCATCGGTAGCGCGTTGAATGACGTGTTGAACGGTGGTGACGGTGCTGACACTCTGCTTGGCTCTGTCGGAAATGATCGTCTCAATGGTGACGCTGGTAATGACCGTCTTGAAGGCGGCGACGGCGACGACACATTAAGCGGTGGCGAGGGCGATGACCGCCTTATGGGCGGTGTTGGTGCTGACTCTCTGGTCGGCGGTAACGGCGACGACGTCATGTCGGCTGGCGAAGGTGCAGACTTCCTGTCAGGCGGCGATGGTGCAGACTCCATCGTCGGTGGCAATGGTGTTGACACCGTCGATGGCGGTGCTGGTAACGACACCATCGACGGCGGTGCTGGTGGCGATAGCCTTGTCGGCGGTGCTGGCAATGACACGATCACTGGCGGCACCACGCTGACCGATGGTGGTGCTGACACCATCAATGGTGGTAACGGTGCTGACAGCCTCGTTGGTGGCAATGGCGACGACGTAATCTCCGGCGGTACAGGCACTGGCAATGACACCCTCGATGGTGGCGACGGTGCGGACAGCCTTGTTGGCGGCGTAGGTGCTGACTCTATTGTTGGCGGCGCAGGCAACGACACAATCAGTGGCGGTAACGGCGATGATGTGATTGTTGGCGGCAACGGTGCTGACAGCATTGACGGCGGTGAAGGTAACGACACCGTCACGATTATTGCTAGCGAAGGTCAGGACACCGTTCTCGGTGGTAATGGCGACGATACCATCGATGGTACCAACTCGACTGTGGGCTTCAACGCAGCTGGCAACGAAGGTGCCGACTCCATCGTTGGTGGGACTGGCAACGACACACTCGGCGGCGGTAAAGGTAACGACACCCTTCAAGGTGGCAACGGTTCTGACGCTCTGTCGGGCCTCGCAGGCGCTGACTCGCTCCTTGGCGGTGTCGGTAACGATACCATCGATGGTGGTACCGAGAATGACGTGATTGACGGTGGTACGGGTGCTGACAGTCTTGTTGGTGGTGCTGGTACAGACACAGTCGACGGCGGTGACAGCGCTGACGTGATCGACGGCGGTGACGGTGCTGACAGCTTGGTTGGTGGTGAAGGCAACGACACCATCTCCGGCGGTACGGGTACCGGCAACGACACCATCGAAGGTGGTAACGGCACGGACAGCCTGGTTGGTGGCGTCGGCAACGACTCAATCACTGGCGGTGAAGGTAACGACACAATCAGTGGCGGCAATGGCGATGACAACATTGCTGGTGGTAACGGTGCAGACTCAATCTCTGGCGGTGACGGTAGCGATACCATTACAGTTGAAGGTGCAGACACTGTCCTCGGCGGTACTGGTAACGATACTATCAATGGCGGTGCGGCTAGCGTTGGCTTCAACGCGGTTGGCAACGAAGGCGCTGACTCCATCGTTGGTGGCCTCGGCAACGACACACTCGGCGGCGGTCAAGGTAACGACACCATCACCGGTGGCAACGGTACTGACACTCTGTCGGGACTTGCAGGCGCTGACTCGCTCGTTGGCGGTGCTGGTAACGATACCATCGATGGTGGTTCCGAGAATGACTTCATCGATGGCGGTGATGATGCCGATAGCATCCTTGGCGGTTCTGGTGTTGACACCATCGACGGTGGTGCTGGTAATGACACAATCGACGCCGGTACCGGTGTGGATAGCATTGTTGGCGGTGATGGGGCTGACTCCATCAACGGTGGCGATGACAACGATACCATCAGCGGCGGTAATGGTGACGACAGACTGTTGGGTGGCCTTGGTGCTGACTCACTGGTTGGCGGAGACGGCGCAGATACGATCACTGCCGGTGACGGCAATGACGTAATCAGCGGTGGCGACGGCAACGACATGATCACTGGTGGTGCTGGTAGCGACACCATGGATGGTGGTGTTGGCGTGGATACGTTCCGCTTCAACGCAGTCGACACCTCGCTGACCGGTACTGGCGACACGATTGACGTCATCAATGGTGCAGACAGCAACACTGGTTTCAACGGAACTGGCGACTTCCTGATGTTCGAAAGCTCGGCTTCTGCGACCATCGCAACCGATGGCGTCTTGAAGGCTCAGAACTATGCTGAGACAACGGCCAGCAGCTATGCCAACGCTCTTGCAGCCGCGAACGCTGCGATGGCTGGTAATAGCAACAACATCGATGTGGTTGCTGTTCAGGTTGGAACGGGCGTCTATGTCTTCTTCGACGATGACGGTTCGGCAAATGCGTCTGCAGACTCTGTAGTGTTCATCGCCAACACTAGCCTTGGGCAGATTAGCGAAGCTAACATTAAGGTTGTTGCGATAGGCTCGTAATGTGTGGATTGGGCTAAACAAAAAAGCCCAATCATTCACAGTCTACACAGATAAGAAGGGCCACCCTGAAAGGGGTGGCCCTTTTTGCCTTTTCAGGTGCAGAGGGGACGATTTTGTGTCCCAAGCTTTCCTCGCGATGGCATAGTCAGGGGGCCTTGGTGGCTTGATCCCGTCACAGACAATCCCAAGCAAAGCGGCGTTGCCGAACGGTATCAACAGTCAGCACTCTCTTGATCTTTGAGAACCCAAGGGCCTCTGATCGCGGCGCTTCGTATGTTAAGAAAGGCCCTTCTCTCAAAAGCCAGCGTGTCAGCATCCAGCAAAAGTATTAGGCCTAGGTATGGATATCGGCGCGTAGAGGCCTTTGATCCCTGACCCATGACTACCAGCAGATGGATTTTTCTGCAGACTCTATGGCGCCTGTTCTGGATTGCGGATAAACCTCTCAAACAACTCAAAAGAAGACTAACATGGTCAAAAGAATTCTATTCATCCACAATAATTTTCCCGCACAGTTCGTCCACATTGCCAGCGTCGCACGCGCCCAGGGCTATGAGATTGCTTCCATTGGATGCTCAACCGCCAAAGACTTTCAAGGCGTTATCCCCTGGCGCTGGTCGATTGAAAGAGGTTCAACACCTGGTATGTTTGACCACGCAACCCGGGTTGAAGCAGATCTTATTCGCGCGGAAGCTGCTGCAACCCAAGCACGAAAGTTGAAGGCAACTGGCTTTGTTCCAGATCTGATTATCGGCCATCCTGGCTGGGGCGAGACGGTGCATATCCCGATTATCTTCCCAGGGGTCCCGATTATTCTGTTTGGGGAGTATTTTTATCAACCTGTCGGTGGGGACGTGGGCTTTGATTTGGAATTTGAGAACCGCAGCGATGCCCAAGACATGCGGGTTCATGCGAAGAATGCAACAATGGCCCTGGCCTACGCCGGTGCGAACGTCATTGTTTGTCCAACAGCCTTTCAAGCCTCCACCATCCCCATAGGTTTACAAAACAACATTCGTATCATCCATGAGGGTATCAGTCTCGAGAACGCCTCAAAGCGGCCAAATGCGACCTTTCGCCTCCCTAATGGTGTCGTCCTTGACGGAAGTCAGCCGATCATCACATTTATCAATCGAGACTTAGAGAGACTTCGCGGCTTTCATATCTTTATGCGCGCTTTGCCCGCCTTCATGGCCAAATGCCCGGATGCCCAAGTGATCGTCATTGGGAGAGATAGCGGTGGCGGTTATGGTGGAAAGCTCGCCAATCAGGAAACGTGGAAGGCGAAGATGCTCAAAGAGGTTGGTGATCGGATTGATCAATCGCGCCTTCATTTCGTCGGCCAAGTCCCCCATACCGAGATGATCAACGCCCTTTCTCTTTCGTCAGCACATGTCTACTACACCTACCCCTTTGTTTTATCATGGTCTTTGGTTGAGGCGATGGCGTGTGAATGCCTGATCCTAGGCTCGGATACCGGACCTGTTCGTGACGCGGTCACCCATGGTGAGACTGGCATTCTGAATGACTTTTTTGATGTCGATGCTTTAAGTAACGCCATGATCGACGCCTGTGTGAACCCATCAAAGTATGAGAACATGCGCAGAGCCGCCCGAAAAACCGCGATTAGTCAGTTTGATAAAGACACGGTGGGAATTCCGGCTTGGATGGCCTTGATAAAAGAAATGATCGGATGAGACGCCTTATTGGAACCATTTTGATGCTTTTGTTGGCCGGCGCTGGCAGTAGCCAACCAAGTGGCGCGCAAAGTCAAAGCAATGACCCAATAAAAACTCTAAAGTTCACCTTGCCCATCGCCTGCGAAATTGGGCGGACCTGTGAGGTGCAAAACTATGTCGATCGCGATCCAACCACAGCAGCTAAAGACTATATGTGTGGCAGTGCTAGCTACAACGATCACTCAGGCGTTGATTTTCGTATTCCCGATATGGCGGCGCAACGCCGAGGTGTCGATGTTTTAGCTGCCGCTCCTGGGCGCGTCAGCCGGGTGCGGGATGGTGTCGCTGATGTCTCGGTTAAGTTGATAGATCGAAGCACAATTGAGGGCCGCGAATGCGGTAATGGCGTCGTGATTGATCATGGCGGCGGGCTTACTACGCAATATTGCCATATGGCAAACGGCTCTATTGTCGTCCCTGTCGGTGCCGAAATTCGGGCTGGCCAAAAGATTGGTCAGGTTGGTCTATCGGGCAATACTGAATATCCCCATCTTCATTTCACCGTTCGGTCGGGGCAGACTAATATTGATCCCTTTGCTCCGCTTGGCGGCAATGGCAATGCCTGTGGTTCTGGCAGCTCGATGTGGAAGAGCGATGTTGCCGCCGCACTTTCTTATAAACCGGGTACGATCTTGAACGTTGGCTTCGCCACTTCGGCATTGACGATGGAGCAAGTCGAAGCCGGCAACATCGTGTCTCCAACGCGCGCAACACAGCCGATTGTTGCTTATGTACGAACAATTAACCTTAGGGTAGGTGATGTCCAGCAGTTTACATTGAAGGCCCCTGATGGCGCAATACTTGCATCCCACGCAGGTACGCCCATGACGTCAAATCAAGCACAACACTTTGTATTTATAGGAAAAAAATCCCCACCCTCTGGCTGGCCGAAAGGTAAGTATAGTGCGGAATACGTTGTACTGCGTACGGGACGTCCCCTTCTAAGAAGGCAGTTTGACCTTCGATTGTGATCTCGGAATAATTTTAGGTTGCGACACCTAGATAGCGCTGTCTCCGCTATTGTGACTTCAATCCGTGAAGACAATGAGGCCGTGCAACATGTGCTCAACGGCTTGTTCGAATAACGCGGGCTCAAACAAGTAGCTGTTGTCAATTTCCAGTGTTGTGCATGCGATGCGAGCCTGTGCCAGCACGGACTTAGGCAGATTTCAAACACTACTTATGAAACCAAATGGCTATTAGGGTGGGGCCCTCTTCAGCTCCTAATGAGCTAGCTTCGTTCAGAGCCACAGACTCAGACACTTACTTGTCTGCTCCCTTCAACTGCTCGCACGCCGTCACGTAAGATTTGGCCTTGTTCCGGCCTGCACACGTTTTTGAGGCATAGAATCAGTCGAAAAATTTGGTGGGTGATGCAGGGTTCGAACCTGCGACCCGCTGATTAAGAGTCAGCTGCTCTACCAACTGAGCTAATCACCCGACCGGTTTGTTTCTTTGGGCGAGTGCCACTGGCGATTGGTTAGCGCGAGCCGCCCCAAGGGACGCGAGAAACAAGGGAAAGCGCGTATGGCGCAAATGGGCGCAGGGTTCAACCCCTGCGCCGCGTTTGATTGCAATAGAGGTGCGTTTAGCCGTGCTTTTGCCCGGGCCTACCAGCGCCAAGCCTCAATTCGACGAGACCCATACTTTTCAAAGGTGCGCCCGTGCGGATCGGTGCACAGCACGTAGCTGACGATGGCTTTGCGGCCGCGGATCCAGTCATGGCCTTGCTGGCGATAGCAGCGCAGAACGGGTGCCCTGTAGCTATAGCGATCCTCATAACGGTCGTGGTGACGATCGTGGCGGTCGCGGCGATCACGGTAGTCGTCCCGGTCGCGATCCCAGTTTCGGCCGCGGCGATAGTCATCGCCACCGCGAACATGGAACGACCAGTTCCAGCCGCCCCAGTCTGACCATGCCGACGGGTGGGCATACCAATGTTTGTCGCGCCGCCAGCCGCGGCTGGGGTGATACTCGTCAAAGCCCCAGCGATTGGCATAGACGGAGGGATTGCCCCAACGGGTGTCCCAGCTTTGCCATTGGCCATGGGGCCCCCAATAATCGGTACCACGTCGGTCTACATAGACTGGGCCCGGCGAGCCAATATGGACCGAAATGCCTTGCGCCTGTACGGGGGCTGTAACGGCCAGACCGGCTAACACGAGGGCGCTGGTGAAAAGCAGACGCATTGTAAACTCTCCTTGGTTCAGTTGTCCCTAGAAACCACTTTGCCAGCCTCTCCCTGAAACGAGCATGAATGAAGTCTTCACAATCCGCACACCTCCGAGATCATTGCCTGTAAATGCCGTTTTAACCTTGAATGACTATAGGTGTCGCATGGATGTTAGCGTACCCTTTCATCAGCAAGGTCCCGTTGTCGACAAAGCTCATCTGGAGCGTATGACCGGCGGCGATCACGAGCTCGCACTGGAAGTGCTGGGCTTGTTTCGCGAGCAGGTTGAGCTGTGGAGCAAACTGTTACAACCTTCCACCGAAACCGAAGATTGGGGAAATGCAGCCCATACCGTCAAAGGCGCGGCGCGTGGGATCGGTGCTTGGCAATTGGGTGAAGTGTGTGGCCAAGCAGAAGAGGCCAGCAAATCTCGCCCCTTAAGTCGCGACGAAAAGCGCGCCTTCTACGAAGCAATCACGACAGAGATGCAGTCGGTGATTGGCGAGATCGCCGTGATTGAGCATCAATATGCGCTGGCTTCGCTGCGCTAGTTGTACCCTAATCTTCGCTTGACGCCTGGGCTTTGGATGCTAGGGCGTCGAAGGCCGCGAATTCATAAGCAATGCAGCGGTCCATCATGGTGCGCCACACCGGATCCGCTATGGACATGGATAGACCATGTTGCTCTGCGCTAACGGCAACTTTGGCGATGACATCGGCAATACGCGCTTCGTCACGCACCAGCCCGCGATGGCCTTTAATGCGGGCGGCTGCATCCATGAAGCCTTGCCGTTCTGCGATCAGCGCCACCAGAATTCGGTCTAGGCGATCAATCTCATGGCGCACATCGGCCATGGTTTGGCAGCTGGCAGCCGTGTTGCGGCTTTCAAGGTTACGATCAGTCATGCGCGCGCAGATAGACTAGACTGCGTGCCGACGCAAAGCCTCATTCATTAAATCACCCAATCATCGCCAGTTGCTTCGGATTTGATCCAGTCAAGGAAGGCTTTGAGGGCAGGGGTCATCGTCCTGCCCTTGGGGCGCACTAGCCAATAGGCGAAGCCGACTTTATCTCCCTCGCCCGAGAAAGGCGCAACCAGACGGCCAGATTGCAGGTCTGCTGCAGCGATCGCGCGCTTGGCCAATGCGACACCGCGGCCAGAAGCAGCGGCATCAATCACCATGGCGGATTGATTGAATCGTAGGCCCTGATTGCCATCGGCGCGTTGCACGCCGCGCGCGGTCAACCACATCGACCAATCAGGGCAGGATGGATCATTATCGGGGCTGACATCGTGGAGAAGCGTGTGGCCTGCCAGGTCTTGCGGGGTACGCAAGGGCTTGGCCCCTTCCAGCAAGGCAGGGCTACACACAGGTAGCACCTCTTCGCCCATCAGCATTTCTGATGTCACGCCTTCATAAAAGCCAGGACCATAGCGTACCGCCAGATCAACATCTGCATAGGCAAAGTCTACCAAATTCATGTCGGCGGCGACCCAGACCTGAACATCAGGGTTCGCGGCTTGAAACCGATCGATGCGCGGCACAAGCCACTTAGAGGCAAATGACGGGGCAGCGGAAACCGATACCCGCTCCCGCCTTAAGGGCAGCCGCATTTGGCGTACGGCGTCATCAATCCGTTCAAAGGCTTCGCGCAACAAAGGCATGGAGGCGCGCGCGGAATCGGTTAGCTCCACTGCCCGACCTAAGCGGCGGAACAGGGGTTGACCGACAAAGTCCTCTAAGATTTTCACTTGTTGGCTGATGGCGCCCGGCGTGACGTCGAGATCCTCCGCCGCTTTGGTGAATGACAGACGCCGCGCGGCGGCTTCAAAAGCGCGAAGCGCGTTCAAGGGGGGGTAGGCAGTGCTCATAGAGAAAGTCTAATGACAGAAAGCAGACAATACAACGATCAGAAAATCTATTTTTACTCGTAAGCGCTGTCGCGCGACTCTAAATGCGGCTCTGCCAAGGGCTCGACACGTAGCCCCCAACCCGTTTATGCCAGCGGTCATGACTGCCTTGATCGAACCTTTCCGCGCCATTTCTATCAGCCGCGTAGCCCATGCGATGAAAGCGCGGGGCGAAAAGGTGATCCATATGGAATTCGGGCAACCCTCAACCGGGGCACCCTCTAAAGCGATTGCCGCTGCCCATCAGGTGCTGGACACAGATGGCATGGGTTATTGGGAAAGCAGCCCGCTAAAAGAGGCCTTAGCGGGTCGGTATCAAGACCTTTATGGCGTTACGCTCGACCCAGAGCGGATCGTATTGACGTGTGGGGCTTCTCCTGCGCTTGTCATGGCGCTGAGCTCAGCTTTTGGTCCAGGGGATCAAATCGCCTTTGCTAGTCCCGGTTATGTGGCTTATCGCAATACGGTCAAGGCCTTGCATTTAGAGCCGCTGGAGATTGTGTGCGGTGAGGCAACGCGATTTCAAATCTCCGCCGCCCAGATCGAAGCCTTGGAGCGCGCGCCCAAGGGGCTGATCTTGGCAAGCCCCGCTAATCCAACTGGCACCATCATTCCAGCTGAGGAGCTTAAGGCGATTGCTGATGTGTGTGCCCGACGGAACATCCGCATCATTTCAGACGAAATCTATCATGGTCTGAGTTATGTTGGCCGCACTCATTCCATGCTGGAATTTGCCCCTAATGCCTTGGTGGTCAATTCATTCTCAAAGTATTTTTCGATGGCGGGTTGGCGCCTTGGCTGGCTGGTAGCTTCTGATGATTTGGTCGATGCGGCACGGGCCCGCATGGGCAACTTGTTTCTGACTGCCCCATCACTGGCCCAACATGCTGGCCTTGCGGCCATGGACTGCATCGATGAACTGGAAGCCAATGTTGCGACCTATCGCGCAAACCGCGAGATCGTTTTGCGGGCTTTGCCCGCCATGGGTGTCACACGCATCGCCCCGCCTGATGGGGCCTTCTACATCTATGCTGATGTCAGCCACTTGACCCAAGACAGCATGGCATTTGCCCATCGGATGCTGGCCGACACGGGCGTCGCCATCGCTCCGGGCGTCGACTTCGACCCCGTGGCGGGCCACACGCATCTGAGGTTCAGCTTTGCGGTTTCGACGCCGCAAATCGAAGATGCGATGGCCCGATTAATGCCGTGGTTCAGTAGTAGAAGCGTTCTTCGCTAATCTTACCGCTCTCCACGGTGTAGAGCGCAATCTCATCCATCGCGACCCGCTCACCACTTTCTTTATTGGTGATATCCATGACAAAGCGCACGGCGAATTGATTGCCATTCACATAGGGGCCATGGGTTTCGACGCTGTGAACCTCGTGGGCCCCATACCACCATTCACCCTTCGCGATGAGCGCAGGGATACCTTCAGCTACGCTATTTGGGCCTTCCATATTTTCGATGCTACGTACGTTTTCGGCCCAGAATTTGGTGCCGGCTTCATCCATTTGGCCTGCCTTGCAAAGGGCGGTGAAGGCTTCTGCAACTTCTTGTGTTGTCATGTTACTTGCTCCTGATTTATTGCTCGCAATAGAACATAACAAGAACATACTTTTCTGCGTTTGACAAGTGGATGCCGCTGCAGTTTTGGGTCTGCATCATAACTGTACATACTAAAAGCCGGGTCCGCCTACCCGAAAAGAGCGCGCCTTTGCGCGGCAGCCACCAGGGTCGTGATGGCCAAGTTTGATAGGACGTTAATGGCTGTGGCGGCGCGATCGGTGATCGGATTGACGGCAAACAAGATGGCAATGCCTTCAATGGGCAGACCAAGAGCAAGGAGGAGAGGGGCAACAGCGATCATACCCCCGCCTGGAATGCCAGGTACGGTTGCATTGAATAGAGCAGCATAGCCAGCTACGAACACAATCTCTTTTGGGCCTAAGGGCATGCCAAATAAAAGCGATAGAAAATAAGTGGAAAACACCCAAGTGTATGCCGTTGATGGTTTAAAGGTTGAAACTGCAAATGGCAGCACAACGCCATAAATGCGCTCAGGCAATCGCCACACATCCCGGACTGTCTCGATCATAGCGGGCAAGGCTGACAGCGAGGAGCTGGTACCTAAGGCAACCGAAATTGGGTTTGCGATGCCCCTGATTAAGTTGGACAAAGGCAGTCGACCCCAAATTGCCGTGATTGCGATCAAACCCAGACTGAAGACCATCGCAGCAGTGAGATGCACACCGATAAAATAGCCCAAGGCCGTAAACGCCGCCCCGCCTAGCTTGGTGCCGACAACGAGTGTCAATGCAAAAATCCCAATCGGTGCGACCAGCAAGACTCCCTGAACCAAAACCAGCATCACGGTGCTAATGGTTCGACACATGCTGACAATTTGGCCACGAACGTCGGCAGGAGCAGCCAGACTTGCAAACCCAAAGGCAAGGGCAAATATGATAAGCGACAACATGGTGCCATCGGCAGCCGCTTTGACCGGATTTGTCGGAATCAGATTTTTGAACCATGTGGCGACACTGGCGTCGCCGGTGGGGATATCGGTGGGTGAGACAGAGGCACGTAATTTTTCGGTGACAGCTTCATCAAGCGTCAAGCCGGAATAGACCCCGTGTACGCTCAAGGCTGCAAGACTAGCAAAGCAGGCACTTGACAATACAAAGCCGATGAGTGTCTGAATGCCAATCGCTCCTGCCGAACGGCCGCTTTCCGAGCCCGCAATGGCACCGATCAACAGCGGCACGATCAAAGGAATGACCGTCATCCGAATGGCGTTGATCCACATGGTTCCAAGAACATCGAAAAACTCGATCGTTGGGCCTGTCCAAGAAGCAGAGCTCAAACTAGCCAGAAAACCGCCAGTAGCAAAGCCGAGGACAAGACTCACGATGCACGCGGTTGGCAGTATGCCTTGTATGCGCGTTATTAGTTGCGGCGCTTCCGGCGCGTTTAAGTGTGTAGCCCCTGTCATAGCGCTAACCCAGAAATGTGTTTAATTCTCGATCATACTAATAAGTAATCGCCAAGCCGCCAAGCCTCAGCCGCGAAACATTTTTGATCTATTGTCCGCTTATAGCGTCCGAAATTGCCGCCTTGGCGGCACAGGAAACAAGACCATTACGGGTTTTGGGGTCGAGAGAGGTCGCCGTTTGAACCGCGGACTGGATCGATCCGTCGATCGACGTTTTCACGATCGCCGTCACTGCATCAATATGCTCGGCCTTTAACTTCGGGCCGAGTTCACTTTGCAAGCAGCCACAAAAGCTTTCAGACTGCCCCGCCAATTGGCAGACGAGTTTGGTATCAAGTACTTCGCCCACGGCTTTGGCAGCATCTCCAGCGACACTAACAGCGGAGCTTTTGAGCTCTTTCATCGTCTCGGCGGTTTCATTGGGGGCTTGACCGCACGCACCTAAAGTGAGGGAGACGGTGAGGAGCATGGAGACGAGGGCATATTTCATGCTCCATCTTTTGACCTGATCCGCCATCACACGAAACCCACATTGCTGTGACTAATCGAGGTATGTCGCCCCGAGAGGCCCGCGCTAACTCAATCAGTGAGGCGCAAGGATTCTTCCAAGGTTTTCGCCAATTGCCGGAAGGCAGCGCGCACTTCATCTGGATTGTCAGCATGGAAATAGTAACCAGCCGACGCACAGGCCTGAAGGGCCGGGGTGATCTGATTATAGTATGGCTTCACCCAATAATCGAAAGCGCTATCGCCATCCAAGCGGACATATTTCAATTGAACCACACCAACCCGATAGCCTTTCGACTTCATGTCCTGGCAGGCGGTGTTGCCAATTGGGCCGGGCGCAATGGCGTTCCAGTCAAACTGCATGCCGTCGGTCACGATAATAATGAATTTTTCGGGCTTGGTTTGCGAGCCATCGCCAACCCCTGAAGTCAGGGTGTCTCCACCCGTCTGCATTGCGGGTGTTAAGCGCGACGAACTCCAGCCCGGCTTCAGTTGAAAGGTGCCAACGAAATCTCGTGCGGCGTCCATGTCCGAAGTGAACGACATTTGCCGTTCCCAAGTTGCCGCCATGCGTGCGACGCCATAGCGGGCACGTAGGCCGCGAGGGTAGGCATCGTGCAGCTCATCAATCAGGATCTGCACGCTTTCCTTCATGATGTCATGGCGGAGCTTCACGCCATTGGCGTGGGCGCGCTGCTCCGACGTTGAATAAAGGTGGCTTTCTTTTAGATGTGTTGGGATATGGCAGGCAAAGGCGCAGTTTTTGTGATCTGGATCGTCCTTCGACAAGTCTCTCAACTTGTCACGCCCTGCTTCATCGGCGGCCACACCCATGGAGCCAGATCCGTCAAGCCACAGGTCAACATCAATATAGCGATCATCGGCCTTGCGCGCCCGCGCTGTGCCAGAGATTGGCGTATATGCGTCGCCGACGAGGCCCGGGGGCTATCGATTCTTGTTTGGCGGTGTAAGAGATCAGCGCACTACGGACGCGCCCGGTCTCTGTTGTAACGTTAAAATTGGTGACTAAGCCACGGTCGCTCTGGTTCAAATTGGCCATGAAGGTTTTTTCGGCCACTTCAGCCATTTTATCGTCAGCAGTCGTTGGCGCAATTGCGGCCAAAGCTGCAGTATCCGCAGCGGATTGATACTTTGCTTTGCCGCTGGAAATCATGGCTAATTGTATGGAGCCGACGCCCATGATCAAAAGCGCTGTAGCCGATAGCGCGAAGGTGAGTGCCACGCCCCCACGCTCGCTTTTCAGCCGAGCCGACAGCTTGACCAGCTTTCTCCAATTTTGTTCAAAAGCACGCATAATTTTAACCCTGACACGCAAGCACAGGTCCGAAGTATGGGCGCTTTGTTAATTTTTTGTAAGTATAATTAGTTAAAAATATATTACTATGAAAGATAAATTTAAATTGCCAATAAGTATTATTATAGTTAATTGGATTTTATATTTAACTGTGAATCTCGTGATTTGGATGCATTCAATATGAATTCTGTCGATATTTCAGTGTTTTGGGCTTGAGTTGCCGCGCGCTCCAAAAATGGTTAACAAAGCCAAGCTACGAGAAAATTTTAACCGACTGGTTTTATTAACCTAAATGAAAAAATAACTGCATTAACTGCATTTTTTTTAACATATTTTAGGTTCGGCCCGTGTGAAAGTCCTTCGTTTTCTGAAAGACAGCCCAGATGCAGGACTTTTTTTCGTTCATTCAAAATCGGCTGACTTCCCAACCTTGGAAACCTGCCTTGGGTGCGGGCCTTTCCATCGCTTTGCTGGCAAGTTTGAAGCAAATCGGCCTGTTTCCCTTCCTCATTGCGCCATTAGGGGCGTCTGCAACTTTGGTTTGGATGGTTCCTAACAGCCCGCTCGCGCGCACACGGGCAGTTATTGGAGGCAGCCTGATCTCTGCCGTGATTGGGTTGTGTGTCTTTGCAATACAAAGCCCAAGCCCTTGGGCCATCGGCATTGCTGTCGCGCTAGCCATCTTTGCAATGGTCCTCCTTGATGTGCTCCATGCGCCGGCAGGGGCGTTGCCTTTGGTGATTGGGATCAGCCACCCGGACCCTTTTCTTTTTTTGGCAACTTTAGCCGCGTCAACTTGTATCTTGGTGGGTCTGGGCCGCTCTTATCTGTGGCTGGCAGAACCAAAGTCTGGCTTGAAACGAAACCTTTGATACCAACGCGACGGAATTTAAGGACGTCTTCGTTTTAAGAAACATGACAAAGATGCTTCCTTCTCGCCGTACTGCCCTTATCGGTCTTTCCGCCGTGGCGGCGGCCCCTGCTTTCGCCCAAGCACGCTTTGAGGCGGCAAAGGCCTATTCTACTGCCCGGCGCGGAATCTCGTTCCTCGTGATGCAGCGCGGGCAAGTCCTGTTTGAAGATTATCAAGGCCGAGGCCTGCGCCTTAAGGGCTGGGAGCTAGCTAGCGGCACCAAGAGTTTTTCCGGCGTAATGGCCGCAGCCTTGGTCCAAGATGGCCTGTTGGAGCTTGATGAGGATTGCGCCGAAACACTTCCCGAATTTCGGTCGGATCGCGACCGTTCCGCCATTCGCGTAGCCGACTTGCTGCATCTCGTCAGCGGCATTGATGGGAAAGGTGGACGCAGTTTTGGTGATGTTCCAACCTATGCTGAAGCTTTGGCGGCCCCCTCCAATAGGCCAACTGGCAGCCAATTCTCGTATGGCCCAGTGCCATTTCAAATACTTGGAGAATTGGTTCGGCGCAAACTGGTGACCGCGAAGACAGGTGATGCAGACCCACTTGCCTATTTGACACGGCGTCTCTTTACGCCGCTCGGCATCCGGCCCATCCGTTGGCAGCGGGGCAGTGATGGCATGCCGCATTTGCCCTCCGGGGCGGCGATCACTGCGCGCGATTGGGCAAAGTTTGGCCAATTTGTCTTGGCTGGCGGGGTACAAGAAGGAAAGGCTTTGGTGGATCCGGCAGCTTTGAAAGCAAATTTTGAAGCCAGCAAAGCTAATCCCGGCTATGGCTTGACGTGGTGGATGCCGCGACCAGGCATGATTGGCCCCGGTCCTAGATCGGGTGTTGCTGGGGAAGCCGTTTCGCTATCAGGGCTCGGCACGCTGTATATGGCAGCCGGCGCTGGCAATCAGCGCCTTTACCTATTGCCAGATCAGGACATGGTCATTGTTCGCCAAGCTGACGGCATTGCCCAGTCTCTGCGCGGTGGCGCTGGCGACTGGTCCGATCAGAAGTTTTTAAGCCTTATACTAGGCGCTTAAGCCTGACCACGCCCGCGGGCTTGCACAGCTTCGCGATTGGCTGCGACTTTATCGGGCGTGACCTGGTTGTTGCGCTCAGTCGAGAAAGCAGTTTCATGCTGCAAGCCGGCACCAAAAGTCATGGCAAAGCCATCGTTGATCAGCTTTTTGTACTCTTGCTGCGCTTGTGCAGGCATGGTGGCCATATCAGCGGCCAGTTTCATCGCAGTCGGCATAAGGTCTTCAGGGCTGACCACACGATTGACTAGCCCCCATCGTTCCGCCGTTTCAGCATCCAAGAAATTGCCTGTTAAAGATAATTCTTTCGCCCGATAGATACCTATTAAGCGCGACAATTTCTGCGATAGGCCCCAGCCAGGCATAATGCCGACCCGCCCATGAGTGTCGGCAAAGCGTGCGCCAGTCGACGCAATCAACACATCGCAAGCCAAGGCAACTTCAAAGCCACCCGTGATCGCAACCCCATTGATCGCGCCAATAACAGGCTTAGCGCTCGTCTCAATTGCCCGCACGGGATTGGCTTCAGGCCTTTCGGCTGTCGCATCGCCCATCGCGAGTGGGTCCGTTGACAGTTCTTTCAGATCAAGGCCTGCCGTAAAGGCACGTCCGGCTCCGGTTAAAACAATCACCCGAACGGCATCGTCCTGATTTAGGTCGGTTATGGCGTCATGAAGCGCCAAACGCATGGCCTTCGACATTGCATTCATGGCCTCTGGCCGATTCAAGGTCACAATGGCGATGGCGTCTTGACGTTCAACGGTCAGGGTCATGGATTTTCCTTCAGAGCTTAGGCAAGTTCGTTCTAGGCTGGCTTTGTTTCAGGCCAGTACAGAAAAAGCAATGGTGTCCGTTCAATTCGGCTGGGTGATGGTGACGATCAGCGGGAAATGATCGGACCCGACATCTGGGCCAACCTTACAGGCCTGCACGTCTAGATCGCGCACCAGAATATGGTCGATTGTCACTCTAAGGCTTGGAATCTTGTCCATCGTGGTCCCGCTCCAGAAAATAGGGCGCCACGTCCCTGCATTAGGTCCCCCGCACGCGACTCGCTTGAGGTTTGAGGCTTTCAGGAGCCTGTAGAAAGGAAGCGCACTCGGTGTGGTGTTGAAATCACCCATCACGAGAACGGGGCCGGGCTCTTTGGCCACAGCTTTTGCTAGAACGCCTAGTTCCAAATTTCGTATCCTTAAGCCTTCGCCGCGGCCGCGTGTTGGATTCTGGAGATGTAGGACGAACAAAGTGAAACCGTCGCAGCGTGCCTTTAGGCCAAAATTACGACCTTTCCATACCGATAGGTCACCATTGGGCTTCATCACCCGACAGCCCAAAGTCTCAACGCCCCATGTTTCCTGAGACGGAACTGCCGATTCTGATTGATCAGCAGAGGGAAACAACTCTTGCAAATTGCTGGATTCAGGGACTTCACCCAGTCCGATTACTTTTGCCTTTTTCACCTCGGGCAACAACGCCAAGCGTTTCAAAGCAGAACGATTGTCGTGAATATTGGCCCAAGCCATTACGAATTCGCCTGCCGGATCGCGCTCCTTGCCGAAGATTGGTGGATAATCTGTCGGGACACGCACATTGAAGTAAAGCAATGCAAGGACGGCTACGCCCTGCAAAATGGCCATCATGCGCCACTTGCCGAGCCAAAAGGCACCAAGTCCGACAATTCCAAAGATGATGATTAGCCTGTCCCAAGCGCCAAAGAGCGCCAAGATCCAGTGAAAAGGTGCCGCTAAAGCAAGGACGCACAAGCCCAAAGTGGCCAATCCGACAAGCCCGAGGGCTAGCCGAATTATCCAGACGAGGATGGTCAAGCGGCCTGCTCTTTTTCAGCGGGATCAAGCCAAGTCTCGAGGTCAGCTAAGGCGCGAACAGCCAGAGCCTTCTTGCGTAAACGTCCGCGTTCTTTGCCTTTGCCGCCTGCATCTTCGCTCAATTCAGGAAACAGGCCGAAATTGACATTCATTGGCTGGAAACTGCCCTTGCCGCCATCGACGTGCCCGCCCGTGACATGATTTAAGAGCGCGCCCAATGCTGTTGTGATGGGGGGAATATTGGGTGTGCCACCCAAACGCTCAGCCCTTGCGAACCGACCAGCCAACAGGCCAATCGCTGCACTTTCAACATAGCCCTCGCAACCGGTGATTTGTCCGGCAAAGCGAATATCCGGGCGCGCCTTTAATCGCAGGCTTGAATCCAGCAATTTTGGCGAATTGAGAAAGGTATTACGATGGATGCCGCCGAGCCGGGCAAATTGCGCTTGTTCTAGGCCCGGGATCATGCGGATGACGTCGGATTGGGCACCATGTTTCAGCTTGGTTTGAAACCCGACCATATTGAAAAGTGTGCCCAAGGCATTGTCTTGGCGCAATTGCACGACAGCCCAAGGCCGTTTGCCTGTGCGCGGATCAACGAGACCAACGGGCTTCATCGGACCGAAACGCAACGTCTCACGACCTCGCTCTGCCATCACTTCAATGGGCAGACAGCCTTCGAAATAGGGGGTGTTCTCCCACTCCTTAAAACTTGTCTTATCACCAGCTAATAAGGCATCGATGAAGGCTTCATACTCTTCTTTGTTCATCGGGCAATTGATGTAATCGGCCCCATCTCCCTCAGGTCCCACTTTGTCCCAGCGGCTTTGAAACCAGGCAGTCTCGAAATTAATGCTTTCGCGGTGTACAATCGGCGCGATGGCATCAAAGAAGGCTAACTCATCCTCGCCCGTCACCGATTGCACGGCTTGAGCCAAAAGGTCGGACGTCAGGGGACCGGTCGCAATAATGGTGCTTTCCCAAGAGTCCGGCGGTAGTCCGACTACCTCTTCGCGCAGGATCGTGATCAAGGGTTCTTGCGACAGGGCTTGGGTCACGGCAGCCGAAAAACCATCGCGATCAACGGCTAAGGCAGAGCCTGCCGGAACTTTGTGCGCATCGGCACAGGCCATGATGAGCGAGCCTGCCCGTCGCATTTCAGCATGGATCAAGCCAACGGCGTTGAACTCCCAATCATCAGAGCGGAAGGAATTGGAACAAACCAGCTCTGCCAAGCCATCGGTTTGGTGGGCTTCGGTCTTTCGGATCGGGCGCATCTCATGGAGGATGACGGGCACGCCCGCACGGCTAATCTGCCAAGCGGCTTCGCTGCCTGCTAGGCCACCGCCGATGATGTGAATGGGTTTTACCTGGGTCATAGGCTTTCAATTAGCGCAGCCATGGCCTTGAGGGGAGGGGGCGGGCTCAGTCGCCACAGCTTCATGCTGCCATTCTTTATCAAGGCCTGACGGGGCGCGACGATCAAGCTTGTTTGATTCCCCCTCTTGCACCCCGACGGGATATAGCCGAATGGGAGGGCGTGCTGGATTGCGCTCCCCACTTGAGGAATCTCGATGACTAAGACTTTTTCCCCTTCCGAAGCGGCCTTTTCGGTTTTTGAATTGATGAAGCGCCAGCCACAATTTGTGATGCGCTATGCTTTGCTTTCAGCTGCGGTGATGGCGATTTACCTGTTTGTCTTGGCGAGCACGGGGGCTGGCGATGCACTCCAGCGTTATGCAGCGCTGGCAGAAACGGAGCAAATGCCGAGTATGGAGCAGGTGCGGGCCATTCTTGGCCCCGCTGTGCCGGCGCTCGGCGTTTCGTTTCTGATAAGCGCCATTTTAAGCGCCTTCTTAACCGGGATGGCCCTGCGTAAAACGGTGGATGATCGCGAAGAAGGCTTTTGGGGGCTTCAGGCTGGCGCAATTGAAGCGCGCTATCTGCTTGCAACCATGGCTTTTGTAGGAGCTATTTTTGTGGCTGCTTTCGCTTTGGGGATAATCACCTCCCTATTGGTCAGTATTCACATGGCGCTTGGTAGCCTTGCGATCCTCGCATCGATTGGGGCGTTGGTTTGGTTTGGCTTGCGGTTAAGCCAATTTGGCGTGATGGGCATGGTCACGGGAAAACTGGGGCTTAGAGAATCCTATGAACAAACCAATGGCAAATTTTGGCGCTATTTCGGTGCCTATCTGCTGTGGGTGGTCATAACGATCATTTTGGGCACCATCGTCCAAGCGCTCGCCACTATGGGGGCCTTGGCCTTGGGAACCAAGATTGGTTCGGGTCTCCCTGCAACCGCTCAGGACTTTGTTACGGCGGGCTGGGCGTTCTACATCCTGTTTTATGGAATGGTATCGGGTGTTCTGAATCTCGGCTTCCTGTGCATAGGTGCTTATGCTTGGCATCAAAGCCAAGGCGCGCTGCCACCACCAAAATCCGACCTCTAAAGACCAGCTCGATCAAAAATCGAAATCAGCCGTTACTGGAACATGGTCTGATGCTTTCTCGCGCGCCCGGGCCATGCGCCAGATTTTGACTTCTTTCAGGCGGTCAGCCGCTTGCGGGCTAATGGCAAAATGATCGATCCGGATGCCGTGGTCCTTGGGCCAAGCCCCTGCCTGATAGTCCCAAAAAGTATAGGTGTGTTCGGCCCCATTCACGGCCATGAAAGCGTCCGTTAGGCCCAAATTCAACAACCGCCGCCAAGCAGCGCGGCTTTCTGGTTGAAATAGCGCATCACCCATCCAAGCGGCAGGGTCATAGCAATCACCGGCTCTTGGAATGATGTTCCAGTCGCCTGCCAAAACCAGAGGCTCTTCGAGCTCCAATAGGCCAGCGACATGGGTCTGAAGTCGGGCCATCCAGCGCAGCTTGTAGTCAAATTTCTCAGTGCCCAAAGGATTTCCATTTGGACAGTACAGATTGGCGACTCGCACCGCGCCGGTTGGCGTGGCGACTTCGACTTCGAGATAGCGGGCTTGTAAATCCTCATCATCGCCCGGCAGTCGGTTAAGTGCCACTTCTGCAGGCAATCGGGTCAATATCGCAACGCCATTATAGCTCTTTTGGCCGGAAATGAAGCAATTGTAACCTGCGTCCTCCAACGCTTCGCGTGGAAATTTTGGCTCTTCACACTTGATTTCCTGAATGCAAACAACGTCGGGATTGGCCTCGGCCAGCCACTCCAGCAGGTTTGGCAGGCGCGCGTTGACAGAGTTGACATTAAAAGTCGCGATGCGCATTAGTCTGGTCCTAAGTCTCGAAGTCTGCAGTACGATTTACGTGATTTCGACCAGTTTGATAGTCCTGATTAGAGGTTCCTGCATGATACGCTCCAATTCTGCGCTTCGCGCCCCTTCTTATCTGGCCGCAGGGCTGATCGCTATCGTCGGTGGATTGGTGTGTGCCAGCGCTGCTTTCGCACAAACGCCAGCGCAGACTTCCCCTTCAGAGGCTTCCCAGCAGTCGAGCACAGCTTCATCCACCCTTGGAACGACCGAGGCGCAAGCCTCCGTTGCCAAGCCAAAGCGGCGCGGTGCCCGTATGGTCTGCAAGCAGGAAGCTATTCTTGGGACACGCCTTAAATCCACAAAGACTTGCCGGACAGCGGACGAATGGCGGCGCATCTCCCGTGGCTTCCAAGATCAGGTCAAGACCGCCACGGATAAGGGTGGCGCGATTTTTTCCAGCAATTAAGCTTTGGGCTTAAAAGCCTTTGAAGATCGCAATTTCATCTAAAGGCGCGCGCTCTGTCCGCAATTGGTTGATCGGCGCGTCCTTGTCTTCATAGCCAAGCGCCAGTCCGCAATAAATCACCTCATTGTCCGGCAATTCGAAATGGGCGGCCAAACTTTGGCGTACCATCCCCCAAGCTTCCTGCATGCAGGTGGCGAGGCCCCGTTCTTCGGCGACTAAGCAGATCGTTTGCATTAACATGCCAACATGGGCCCATTGCCCGTGACCCATTGAACGGTCGATGACAAAGAAAATTGCTACCGGCGCGCCAAAGAACTGATAATTGCGCGACATTTGACCCAGCCGCCCGAGCTTATCTTCGCGTGGGATGCCAAGGATCTGGTACATCTCTTCGCCGACTTTGTAACGCCTGGTACGGTGGGGTTCCTTGACTTCAGCGGGGTAGATTGGGAATTCGCCCGCTTCACCACGCGGGTTCTGGTTCAGCGACTTTTGGGCCAACGCAACAACGGCATCGCGCTCTTCCCCAGCGATGACGATCATCTTCCAAGGTTGCAGATTGCCGCCTGAAGGTGCCGCGCGTGCAATGTCCAATAGGGCGCGAACTTCCTCTAACGGAACTGGGTCCGGCTTAAAGGCGCGCACAGATTTACGTTGCTTAACAGCGGTTTCGACATTCATGGCTTTAATCCTGAGCTGATATTTTCTCTGACACTAAGGCCAAACACTGGGCGAGGGCAAGTCGCGCCTCATCCGATTTTTTAGACAGAAAAACTAACGCCACAGCCGCAAGATGATTTTGCATTTGGATTGCGGATCTTGAAGGACGAACCAATCAAATCATCAACCCAATCAATTTCCGCACCATCTAAGAAGGGCAGGGAGACTTGGTCGACCGCTACTTTGGCCGAACCTTTTTCGATGATGACATCGTCCTCGCCCGCACTTTCGGCAAACCCAAACTCATACTGAAAGCCAGAACAACCGCCACCATTTACCGCTACCCGAAACAAAGCTGCACCTGGTTCGGTGGCAATGAGGTGTCCAATTTTCGCCGCTGCGGCATCTGAAACAGAAAACCCTGACTGCATGAGCGTAAGCCTATCTTTGTTAAAAGGCGCAAAAAGGCAGCTTGAACACCAAGCTGTTTTCTTTTCCGTCAACTTTATCCCTATATGGGGGAGAAACTTGTTTTGAGGAAGACCCTGATGCCTGTTCTATCTTGCCTTGCGCCATTTGCTGCTGATTCTGCCCAGAGTCGTGGTAGGCGTTGGCCTGAAGCGGAAAGCCAGACGCGCTCGCCCTTTGAACGCGACCGCGACCGGATCATTCATTCAACGGCCTTTCGTCGCCTGAAGGGCAAGACACAAGTATTTGTGGCACATGAAGGCGATCACTTTCGCACCCGCCTCACCCATTCTTTGGAAGTCGCCCAGATTGCGCGTTCTGTCTCGCGTAGGCTCGGACTCAACGAGGATTTGGCAGAAGCCTGCGCCTTGGCCCATGATTTGGGCCATCCGCCATTCGGACATACGGGAGAGCATGCGCTAGATGATTGCATGAAGCCTTGGGGTGGATTTGACCATAATGCCCAGACATTACGCGCAGTGACCCGGCTAGAACGACGCTATCCAACCTTTGACGGCCTAAACCTGACATGGGAGACCTTGGAAGGAACCGTCAAACACAATGGTCCGATGTTGGCGAAGGGGGCAGCGATCGAAAGTCTGGCCCCGGTTTGGCAGGACCTGAATGCCGAATTTGACATGGGGCTGACAACCTTTGCTTCCGCAGAGGCCCAAGTAGCGGCTGTCGCTGACGACATCGCCTACAACAATCATGATATTGATGATGCTCTCACGGGTGGCATCTTTAGCGATGCCGAATTGTGTGACAGCGTGCCTTTGGTACGCGAAGTCTATGATGCTGCGGCGAAAGACTATCCTAATCTCGATTTAGGCCGGATGCGCGGGGAAGTCATTCGACGATTAATCGGGATCTGGGTGAATGATCTTGTCGTCGAGAGCCAGCGGCGTATTGCGCTCTATCAGCCCCAATCGGTTGATGAAGTGCGTGCATTGCCACAAGCCTTGGTCGGATTCTCCGATGAAATGATCGCAAAAGCCGCAACCTTGCGCGAATTTCTCTATGCAAAAATGTACCGGCATTGGCGAATGAATCGCTCGCGCAGCCAAGCGCGGCGAATCGTTCGCGAATTATTCGACCTTTTTTTGGCTGAACCTGATACTTTGCCGCCGGTTTGGTTGCATCTCCACAGCAAAGATTCCACGAAGGCAGCGCGGCTTGTATGTGACTACATCGCTGGAATGACTGATGATTTTGCGATTGATGAACATCGCAGGCTCTTCAATCTCGATCGCACCTTGTAACAAGGGGCTGGCGCCGCCTTAATTGAGAGTTACAAGAAACTTTCTTTTAAGTCTGGAGTAGATTCGCATGGCCAACCGGGATCGTGATTCCTTTGACGATTACGACACTGATGATCAAGAGGATGGGTTCTTGACGTTTGATGCGCGCGAAGAAGAAGAAGACCGTAGTCGTGGCCCACTGATTGTTGTTGGCATTGTTGTAGTGCTGGCTTTGATTGGTGTTGTATTCTGGCAGGTCTATTCTTCAAGCCGCGAACCTGGCGATACGCCGCAAGTCGCTGCAGACAGCGGATCTTTTAAAGCACCGGGTGATCCGGCGGCGACTGCGCCCGTTGTTGGCTCTGATCTGGACAAGGGCGTGTTTGACGCCGCCAGCGGCGCTTCGGCCCCCGCGCTTGAAGTCCAACCAACGAGCCCCGCAGAAGCGCCTATGTTAACGGATGGCAGCGCTGCCCCTGCGGTTGTCGCACCAGCTCCGGCTCCAGCACCGGCTGCAGCGCCTCCGCCACGCCAAGTGGCTGCGGCTGCGCCTAAGCCCGTTGCCACGACGCCTGCCGTGAAACCAGCAACGCCTGCGCCAGCGACTAAGCCAGCTCCAGTGGTCACCAAGACCGCAACGCCACCGAAGGCACCCGCTCCTGCAGTGCCCAAAGCGGTGCCCGCGCCCGCGTCGACCTCGGCATCGACTGGTTTCGCAGCACAATTGGGCTCGTTTAAGGATAAGGCATCAGCTGATACCGCTTTGGCGCGCTTCCGTGCCTCCGGCCTGTCGGGGCCTGTGTCGATTGTTGCCGCCGACCTAGGTGAAAAAGGAACATGGTACCGGATTCGCGCCACGGGCTTTGAAAGCCGGTCGGAAGTGGAAGTCTTCTGCGGCAAAGCCCGCAGCGCTGGTGCCCAGTGCATTCCAGCTTCGCGCTAAGATGAGGGTTGGGCGACCCTAGGATGTCTGTCGCCTGCGTCATCGATGTGGCAGGGCCGGTCTTGACCGTGCAAGAGCGGCGTTTGTTTGCCGCGCGCGATCCTTGGGCGTTCATCCTGTTCGGTCGTTCGTGTGAGACGCCCGCTCAGATCCGTGCCTTGTGCGAAGATTTACGCGACAGCGTCGGGCGTGCCTGTCTAATCTTTATCGATCAAGAAGGCGGGCGAGTTCAGCGTTTGGCTCCACCTGTCTGGCCGCGCCTACCTGCTTTGTCCTTTTATGGTAGGCTTTGGCAGGACAATCCTGCGCATGCTTTGGAAGCCTGTAATCTGCATCATCAGATCATGGGCGAGATGCTGACCGACGTCGGCATAAGTGCCAATTGCGCGCCTTGCTTGGACTTGCGGCTGGAGGGGGCTAGCAGCGCTATTGGCGACCGGGCCTTGTCGGCTGAACCTCAGTGCGTGGCAGATTTAGGTAAGGCTGGCCTCGCGGGTCTTAAGGCCGCCGGTGTTGCTGGCGTTGTGAAGCATCTACCAGGCCAAGGCCGCGCCGCACTCGACAGTCATGTAGCCTTGCCCCGCATTGCAGCTTCAAAAGAGGTATTGGAACAAGATCTGCTGCCATTTCGGGTGAATCGATCGGCACCCATGGGCATGATCGGCCATGTTGTGTTTGAGGCGATAGACCCAGACGCGCCAGCTAGTCAGTCCGCACCGGTTGTGCAAACTTGGATCCGCGAGGCCATGGGGTTCGATGGCCTTTTAATGACCGATGATTTGACGATGAAGGCCCTCGACCAACCCGATGAGGTCAAAGCCGCTCGCGTGTTTGATGCTGGCATTGATATCGCCATGCGCTGTCATGGTACGCTGGAGGAGCGCGAGGCCTTTCTGAAGTTGTGCCCGCCGCTGTCTGGGCCAAGTCTTGTCCGGGCTCAGTATGCGGAGGCCTATGCGTCCAAACCCGCTGTGGCGCTTGATCGGGAACAATTATGGTCACGCTTTGCTGAGCTGACCGGTTGGGAGCGGGGCATGACCTTGTCCATTTCGCCCGATCCAACTCGAAAGGCATGGGCCTAAGATGGCGAGTGATGACGTCCTTGAAGCGGCCTTGCGCGGCGTCGGTGAGAGCGACATCGCCTTTAGTGTCGATCTTGATGGCTATGAAGGCCCGCTGCACGTTTTGTTACGCTTGGCCAGGGACCAGAAGGTGGACTTACGCCGCCTATCCATCCTGAAATTGGCCGAACAATATCTTGAGTTTGTCGCCGCTGCGCGTTCAGCTCGGATTGATCTGGCGGCCGACTATTTGGTCATGGCCTCTTGGCTGGCCTATCTGAAATCTCGGCTTTTGTTGCCGCGCAAGGAGAGACCTGCTGGCGAAGAGCCGGTTGAAGACATTGCCGCCCATTTAGCGTGGCGGCTTGCGCGCTTGGATGCCATGCGCGCCTCTGCCGAGGCACTTTATCAGCGTCCTCAGCAAGATTTGGACTTCTATACGCGGGGCGCGCCGGAAGAGACCGCCGTAACCGAAATTCCTTTGTGGGAGGCGACCATCCTCGACCTCCTGCGTGCTTATGCCGATCAACGCGTGCGTGGGGTAGAGACCAAGCATGAAGTCAAAGCTTGGCCGGTTTATTCTCTTGATGATGCCCGTAAACGGCTTGAGCGCTTAATGCCGCGCGCAAAGGACTGGCAAGCGCTGGGTGAGTTTGCCCCGCCTGTGACGACGTTTACGAAAGAACCCCCCAGCGCAGCGTCTCGCTATGCCAGCCTCTTGGCAGCCAGCCTTGAACTTGCCAAACAGGGCAAGCTCGCTGTGCGGCAATTGGAACATTATGCGCCCCTCTATGTGAAGGCTGGGCCGGAGACTTTGGTGTGACGCAATCGGAAGACGATAGCACCGACAACCGCACTTCGCCGGAGGCAATCGCCGCCGCTGTGCGCAGTTTGGCGCGCGCCAAGCCAGAGCTCGATTTGGTGGACCGTGCAGATCTTTCTGTTGATCCAGCCCCTGATGTCGACCGCATGGTTGAAGCGCTTTTATTTGCGAGCGCTGAACCTGTGCGCGCCTCGGCCATTGCTGCGCGTTTGCCTGAAGGGGCTGATGTAGGCGGTGCACTTGCGCGCTTGAAACGGCGTTATGTTGGTCGTGGGGTCGTTCTTGCTGAAGTGGCGGGCGGTTGGCGGTTTCAAACCGCACCCGATCTGGCCTTTTTAATGGAAGAAAGGCGCGAAGAACCGCGCAAACTGTCGAAAGCGGCCCTCGAAACCTTGGCCATCATCGCCTATCACCAACCCTGCACACGCTCTGACATTGAAGAAGTGCGCGGCGTGGGCGTTGGTCGCGGCACGTTGGACCTGCTGATGGAGATTGGTTGGGTACGGGCAGGAGCGCGGCGGCAGTCGCCCGGCAAGCCTTTGACCTATCGCACAACGCGGGAATTCCTAGCGCATTTCAATCTAGCAAGCCTCGAAGACTTACCCGGCAAGGCGGATTTGCAAGCACAAGGACTGCTTGATGCGCGCTTGCCGCCTGATTTTGAGGTGCCTCGCCCCATTTCTGCCCAAGATGGCGACGATGATAGTTCTTATGAAGCGCTGGATGGCGATGACATCGCTTTCACACAGGACTTCTTTGAACCTTAAGGCAAAGCTGTTGTCATGGGCGTCTGGTAATCTCATGGTTATCACTTTTGCCTGAGAGCTTGCAGCAAGTGACTGGCAACCGGGGCCTTGGTAGATTATGTGCTTCTGAGCAGCCTTGTAGTAAGGGCCGATCAGCGAAACGGAGAATAACATGGGCGGTATGAGTCTGATGCACTGGTTGGTCGTTGCAGCCGTGGCATTGCTGGTGTTTGGTGGACGCGGTAAACTGTCTTCCATCATGAAAGACGCTGCAGAAGGCATCAAAGGCTTCCGTAAGGGCTTGGCCGATGAACCTACCGCTGCGGCTTCTGAAGCTGCCAAGGTCAACGATAGCAACACAATTGACGTGAGCCCCTCGGCTAAGTCTAAGACCGAAGCGTAATTCGGTCTTCGACCTCTAAAGATTTGAGGTCAGGAGTCCTCACGCATGTTTGATTCCATCGGCTTTCAAGAGCTGGTCATCATCGGCATCATCGCCTTGATTGTGGTGGGGCCGAAAGAATTGCCGCTTTTGATGCGCAAAGCGGGGCAGTGGACGTCACGGCTGCGCGGCATGGCGGCAGATTTCCGGGCCAATTTTGATGAAATGGCCCGGCAAGCGGAATTAGATGAGTTGCGTAAAGAAGTCGAAGCGCTGCGCAACAATAACCCGCTGCAGGACATCAAGGATGAGCTGACCAAGCCGTTTGAAACCGGGATTGATCCTTATGCGCCTGTCACGCCCTATGGGTCTGACCACCATCATCACGTGACCGACCAAACACCGGTGATGGAGGCGTTGCCAGCGCAGGTCGAGGCCAAACCAAAGCGGGCGCGCAAGCCCAAGGTTGAGGCAGATGTCGCCCCGGCTCAAGTAGCTGACTCAGAAGTCGCGGCTAAGCCCAAGCGGGCCCGCGCACCCCGCGCCACAAAAGCACCTGGAGCCGAAGTGGCGTGACCGACCTTATCCCACAGCAAAACCCAGTTGATCCGCCACTGACGGCCGATGAAGAAGCGATTGAGGCCACCCGCGCGCCCTTGATGGAGCATCTGATCGAATTGCGTGATCGCCTGCTGTGGAGCGTTGGCTCGATCGCCATCGGCTTCTTCATTTGCTTTGCGATTTGGCATTTTTTGCTCGCTTGGTTGCTCTTGCCCTATGAGAATGCCGTCATCGCGGTGAAGGGAGCCGAGGCGCTTAAGTCCGGCATGGGTCTGATCTATACTGCTCCGTTGGAAGCCTTTATCACCCAAATCAAAGTCGCCATGTTTGGTGGGATTTGTCTCTCCTTTCCGATGATTTCTTTCCAGCTCTATCGATTTGTTGCGCCGGGCCTTTATAGCCATGAGAAGCGCGCATTTACGCCGTTTTTGATCATGGCACCTGTGCTCTTCACCTTGGGTGCGGCCATGGCCTATTTTGTCGTGATGCCCATGGTGATGCAATTCTCGCTGCGCCAAGAGCTGGCACCTGCAACCGGCGGTGTGGGCGTGGTTTATCAGGGCAAGATTTCTGAATATGTTGGCATGATCACCACTTTGATCCTTGGTTTCGGCGCATGCTTTCAACTGCCAGTCGTGCAATTGTTGTTGGGTAGAGCAGGAATTGTGGATGGGCAGACGTGGTTGGAAAATGGGCGCTATGCCATTTTTGGGATCTTCGTCGTCGCCGCCATTGTTACGCCGCCGGATGTGATCAGCCAGTTTTCTTTGGCCATCCCCTTGATCATCCTCTATTATATGGGCGCATTTCTGGTGAAAATGGGCGATCCCAAGGATGCTACACCCAGCTAAAATTTAGCGCTTTCGCCTTGTGACACCGCGCGGTGGGCCCCCGGTCTTGCGGACAGGCGTTGTGCCACGCGCAGGGCCGCGCAGCGCGCGTCGCGCCGGTACTGGGCCTACTTTCGGCTGGCTCACGATGTCGAATAAAAGCCCGCCAGAGACAGGTGTCGCTTCCAAGAGCCTGACGCGCACCTTAGTCCCCAATTCCCAGCGGTCGCCGGTTTCTGCGCCGATAAGCGCATGTCCAGCCTCATCGTGGTGGAAGTATTCGCTGCCCAACCGCATGACAGGCACCAGCCCATCGCCCCCCGTCTCTTCAAGGCGGACAAAGACGCCAAACCGATTGACGCTGGTGATGCGGGCCTCAAACGTGGCACCAACTCGCTCAGACAAGAAGGCAGCAACATAGCGGTCTGTTGCTTCGCGCTCAGCTGCCATGCCGCGCCGCTCTGTCGCGGTGATAGCCTCTGCGATCTTTTTCAGCTGCTCGGGGCTCGTCTTTTTCAAACCATCTTCGCCAAAGCCTAAGGAGCTGATCAGCGCGCGATGGACGATCAGATCGGCATAACGGCGAATGGGTGAAGTGAAGTGCGCATATTTGCGCAAGTTCAGGCCGAAATGGCCGAGGTTGTCCGTGTCATAAATCGCTTGAGCCTGCGTGCGAAGGACGATCTCATTGATCATTTCGGCATGCTCAGTTGGTGCGGCTAATTCCAGCACGCGATTGAAGCGCGCGGGGCTCGGCGGTTGGCCCTTGGCCCATTTCATATTCACCGTCGCCAGGAAATCACCCAAGGCAGCAAGCTTAGTTTCGCTCGGCTGATCATGGACGCGGTAGATTAAGGGCGAACGCTTATCTTCCAACGTCTCTGCGGCACAGACATTGGAGAGGATCATCATCTCTTCAATCAGGCGGTGGGCATCAAAGCGCTCGCGCAAACCAATCGAGAGAACTTTGCCTTCGGGCGACAGGATGATTTTACGCTCCGGACTATTGATCTCCAAAGGCTCACGCTGATCGCGTGCTTTCTCCAGTGCGCGATAGGCGGCCCACAAGGGTTGCAGCACGGTATATAGCAAGGGGGCAGTCATCGCATCTGGCATGCCATCAATGGCCATTTGCGCTTGGGTATAGGTGAGGCTCGCGGCACTCTTCATTAAGCCGCGCAGGAACCGATGACTTTGCTTGTGGCCGCCGGCATCAATCTTGATCTCCAGCGCCAAACAGGGCCGCTCGACCCCGTCCATCAGCGAGCACAAGTCAGCCGACAAACGCTCTGGCAACATCGGTACAACCCGGTCTGGGAAATAGACAGAGTTGCCGCGCATCAGCGCACCTTCATCAAGGGCAGAGCCCGGCGTGACGTAGTGAGCAACGTCGGCAATGGCGACCAAAATCTTGTGACCACCGCCGGGCAAGGCTTCGGCATAGACCGCATCATCATGGTCACGGGCATCGTCTGGGTCAATGGTCACCAAGGGGATGTGACGGAGATCTTCGCGTGAACCCAAGGGCGCGGGGCCTGCGCTTGCTGCCTCTTCTTCCTCTTCAGAAGTAAAGCCCATTGGAATATTATGGGCGGCAATCGCCAGAATAGAGGCTGCTTTTGGATTTTCATTATTACCAAAAATCTCAATGATTTCCGCCTTCTTCGGGCCATAGCCGCGATGGGGTAATAAGCGCGCTGCAACCAAATCGCCATTGCGCGCGCTCTTGGCATGCTCTGGCAAGATCATCAATTCGTGGCGTTGCTTTTTATCGGCGGGTACCAGTCTGCCACCGCCAGACCCTGCTTGGCCGGGGCGCACATCTGCCGCCATAAAGACGCCGAACACGCGTTCAATCACGCGACCGAGGCGCTTGATGATGTGGACCTCATACTCGCCTTCATGGGTCAAGCGTGTCTTGCCAATGAAGCGATCCCCAACGCCAGGTGGCGGGCCTTCTTGGCGCACGTGCGACCGTGTGCTCGCGAGACGAACCAACGGGCCATAGAGTTCGTCTTCACGGCCGACCGCCCGGGCCATCAAGTCGCCTTGGCTGTCGATCTCGATCAGTTGGAACATGCCGCCTTCAGGGGGCACAGTACGGCTGGCAACTTCCTTGCGACCGGTTTTGGCAATCGCGCCTTCATCGGCCAATTCACGTAGGATGGCCTTCAATGCCCGACGCTCATCACCCTTGATTCCAAAAGCGATAGCGATTTCGCGTGGGCCAATCGCGGTTTTGGCTTCGTTCAAAAAGGCCAGCAAGGTAGCTTTGTCTGGCACACCCAACGCCGGACGCGTCACCGGCTTTTTCGGTGGCTTGCCCTTTTGGCCGTTGCCACGACCCTTCGTCTTCATTCACCGGTCGCCTTTTTGGCCGCTGGCTTTTTAGCCGCTGGCTTTTTGGCTGGGGCTTTCTTCGCGGCAGGTTTCTTCGCCGTTGCGGCCTTTTTCGCCGCTGGCTTTGCCGCAGACTTTGCGGCACTTGCCTTTTTTGCAGGCTTCTTCTTGCCAACGCCAACCAAGGCAACGCGGGCTTCGATCAAGGCAAGGGCCACTTCTCGCGTGATAGCGGCAGGGTCTTGGCCCTTGGGCAAGGTCGCATTGGTGGTGCCATCGGTCACATAGGGGCCATAGCGACCTGCCATGACCTTGATCACGGGCCCACCTTCAGTGGGGGCGGCAAATTCTTGTAAGGCCGCCGCAGTTGTGCGCTGGGGTCGTCCGCCGCCGGCTAGCTTCTCTGCCAAGACGGTGACAGCTCGGTTCAGACCAATCTCAAACACGTCTTCGATAGTGCCAACATTTGCATAGGTCTTGCCATGCTGCACATAAGGGCCAAAGCGGCCTAAATTGGCGACGATAGGCTCACCATCTTCCGGGTGCATGCCGACGGTGCGCGGCAGGGATAACAGGCGTAACGCCCGCTCCAGCTCAAGCTCAGACGCTGACCAACCCTTGGGCAAGGAAGAGCGCTTTGGTTTTTCACCATCGCCCAACTGAACATAAGGGCCAAACCGGCCAGCCTTAAGCCAGACATCGAGACCGGATTCAGGATCAGAGCCCAAGTTGCGGTCGCCACCTGCCTCTGCTGAATCGCCCGTTGGGACAGTCAATTGGCGAGTATAGCGGCATTCAGGATAGTTTGAGCAGCCAATGAAGGCTCCAAACTTACTGGTTTTTAGCGAGACCCGACCGTCCGCGCAGGATGGGCAGGCGCGGGGGTCCGAGCCGTCGCCCTTATCTGGGAAGATATGGGGCCCGAGCGAGTCATTGATGGCATCCAACACTTGGGAAGTCCGCAAGTCGCCGGTGTCCGCAATCGCTTTGGAGAAGTCCTCCCAGAACTCACGCAATAAAATTCGCCAACCCAGATCGCCCGAGGAGACTAGATCGAGGCGCTGTTCAAGGTCTGCGGTGAAATCATATTCGACATATTTGGCGAAGAAGTTCTCCAAGAATGCCGTGACCAGACGACCCTTGTCGTCTGGGATGAAGCGGTTCTTGTCCATATGCACATATTCGCGGTCACGCAGCACGGTCAGGACCGACGCATAGGTCGATGGGCGGCCAATGCCCAACTCTTCCATTTTCTTGACCAAGGTCGCTTCAGAATATCGTGGTGGCGGCTCGGTGAAATGTTGGGTCGCGGCAATATCGGTGGCTGCCACAGTGTCGCCTGCCTTCAGATTTGGTAGACGGCGGCTATCTTCATCTTCCTCATCATCGCGGCCTTCTTGATAGAGCGCGAAGAAGCCATCGAATAAAACGACTTGCCCGGTCGCCCGCAAGCCAGCGCGGCCATTGGCATCGACCAAATCAATCGTCGTGCGTTCCACAATCGCTTGTTCCATTTGGCTGGCGATCGCACGCTTCCAGATCAGATCATAGAGCTTTGCCATATCGGCTTCGAGCCGCATTTTGGATGGATGGCGGTTAGGGTCTGTTGGCCGAATTGCTTCATGTGCTTCTTGAGCATTCTTGGCTTTTGAGCTGTAATAACGAGGTTTTTCGGGAACGTACTCGCTGCCAAACCGGTCGCCGATTACAGCGCGGCACTGCATGATCGCAGCTTGGTCCATCGCAACGCCATCGGTTCGCATATAGGTGATCAGACCGACGGTTTCGCCGCCAATGTCCACACCCTCATAAAGTCTTTGGGCAACTTGCATCGTCCGCTGCGCGTTAAAGCCCAACTTGCGGCTAGCCTCTTGCTGCAGGGTCGAGGTAGTGAAGGGGGGTGCGGGCGAGCGTTTGAGTGGCTTGGCCTCAAGGCTTGCCACCGTATAGCTGCCCGCCATGACCGCTGCCTTTGCCGTGTCAGCCGAAGGAGCGTCTGGCAAATCAAACTTATCGAGCTTCTTGCCGTCAAGGCTGACGAGGCGTGCCTCAAATGCCGCCCCAATTTGGGCTTTGGCTTGGGCAGATACCGTCCAATATTCCCGCGCCTTAAAGCGCTCAATCTCCATCTCGCGCTCAACAACGAGGCGCAGCGCCACAGATTGAACCCGCCCGGCAGAGCGTGATCCAGGCAACTTTCGCCACAGAACGGGCGAGAGATTAAAGCCAACCAGATAGTCCAGCGCGCGGCGCGCCAAATAGGCGTCAACCAATTCCTGATCAATCTGGCGCGGATTGGCCATCGCAGCCATAACCGAATCCTTGGTGATCGCGTTGAAGGTTACCCGAGAAACCGCTTTGTCCTTTAGAACTTTTCGCGATTTCAGCGCTTCGAGCAAATGCCAAGAAATTGCTTCACCTTCGCGATCAGGGTCGGTAGCAAGGATTAAACTGTCAGCATTCTTGACCCGCTCTGCAATGTCGCGGATACGCGCCGCGCCTTTACTATCGGCTTCCCAGACCATGGCGAAATCATCATCGGGGCGAACTGAGCCATCTTTGGACGGCAGATCGCGCACATGACCAAAGCTGGCGACCACATCATAATTGGCCCCCAAATACTTATTGATGGTCTTTGCCTTAGCGGGTGATTCAACGACAACAAGATGCATATTTGGTTTATCAGACTTAGAAAGGGCCCCTGCAAATGCAGAACCTCACGGGCGGAGGTGTGTTCGCAACGGGGCTAATGTCAATGGTTTTCCGCAAAACTAAGTGTAATGCATCTTGACGTGTGACCCTTGCGTGATACAACTAAAAATACATTCATGTTGCACAAGCCATTACAGGGTGAGCCATGCCCGTTGCATCAACGCCAGTCACGCCCGAAATTTCCGCTGATCGCCTCGAGGTAGCTGACTTTATCCGCAATCTCGTCCTAGAACTGGAACAATTGAGCGAGGATCACGACTTGGAAGGCGTGGCGGCTTGCTTGCGGGCGGCAGCGTCCGAGGCGCGTCGTGTGAAACAGCGTGATCGACTGATTAAACTGGGCCTGAAACCAGGCCACCGGGCTGGATAATCGCCCTTCCACCAAGTTCAAGTTCCACCACGATTGCGGCCAACGTGCGCCATGGCAGGCCAGAATCGGTCGACAGATCTGCCAAGCTAACCGGTACCGGCGATAAAAATGCTGCCACGCGGTCGATTTCACTCTGGGTGAGGGTTACGCCTTGCTCACCATGATTGTAGCTGACGGGCTTATTCTCTTTTAGGCCTGTCGCGCCCTGCAAACAGGCCAGAACATCTTGCACGCTGGTAACCAGATGCGCGCCATCCTTAATCAGGCTGTTTGGCCCTGCCGCACGCGGGTCGAGGGGAGAGCCCGGCACTGCCATAACGTCGCGACCTTGTTCCGCAGCTAAACGGGCGGTGATCAAGGATCCGGAGCGCGCTTCGGCCTCCATCACCACAATACCTTGGCTCAGGCCTGAAATGAGCCGGTTGCGCCTTGGAAAGTCACGCGCATGGACTGTCGCATAAAGCGGGCTTTCAGAGACCAAGAGCCCGCGCGAGGCAATCTCATGATAGAGGCTTTCATGTTCGGGGGGGTAAATATGGTCAAGGCCACCCGCCAGAACCGCTATCGTGCCTGTCCCAAGGCTTGCGCTATGGGCGGCCCCGTCAATGCCGCGCGCCAAACCTGAAACGACGACAAAACCAGCTTGGCCTAACCCGGTTGCAAACTCGCGCGCAAGCCTTAATCCCGCCGCGGAGGCGTTTCGGGCACCGACAATCCCAACCATTGGCTTCTGCATCAAGCCAGCCTGCCCGCACACACTCATGATCGGCGGCGGAGGGGTAAGGGTTGCAAGGCCGATGGGGAAGTTAGGCTCACAAGCCGCAATAATTTGACCGCCTCTTGCTTGGGTAGCGGCGATTTCGTCTTCGGCTTGATCAGCAGAGATCATCTGGATCGGCCTCCCGCGTGCCTGCTTGATCAAGTCTGGAAGCGCCGATAATACGGCGCTGACTTGACCATAGCGTGAAAGGAGCCCGAAAAAGCTAACCGGGCCTATTCCCTCACTGCGCGCTAATCTTACCCAATCCCGTCTTTCTTTATCGCTCAGCACATGCTGGGTTTGCATCACTATTTTTTGCCAATTTTGGGCTCTTCACCTTTGATCAGGCGGGCGAGATTCTCTCGGTGCCGGATCCACACCAATACAGACATGAAAAGCGTTGCCCCAACCCCAATAGGGCTGGCATGAAATGCCACTGCGATGAGTGGCGCGGCAGCAGACGCCACCAACGCACCTAATGACGAATACCGAAACACATAAGCTGTAGCCAACCAAAGGGCCGCAGCCAAACTACCCACTGGCCAAATGCCAATCAACAAGGTGCCAAAGAAGGTCGCAACCCCTTTGCCACCATTAAACTTCAACCAAACCGGAAAACAATGTCCTAAAAGGGCCGCGGCCCCAGCGACATAACCGGCATCTTGAGACAAAAACTCACGCGCAAGCACCAAAGCGAGGGCGGCCTTTGCTGCATCGAGGAACAAAGTTGCCAGCGCCACATCTTTTCGACCGGTCCGTAACACATTGGTCGCGCCAATATTGCCAGAACCCACTTGGCGAATATCACCAAGCCCCGCCAGTCGGGTCAACAGGAGACCAAACGGTATGGACCCCAATAGATAGCCACCTACTATCGCAATCAGATAATCCATGGACCCCCCAAGACTTGTTGAACCTGCGTGCGCTTAGTCAAGAGCACTAAAAACCTTCTTGCCGCCCACCCAAGTCGTCAGGACTTTACCCTGCAATGTCCGCCCATCATAGGGGGAATTGCGCGATTTAGAGATCATCCGGCTGGCATCAAAGCGGATTGGGAAGCCCAAATCGACCAAGATCAGATCAGCAGGGGCACCTGCTGCAATCCGGCCCTGCGGCAGGCAGAGGATTTGCGCTGGAGCCAAAGTCATGGCCCGGACTAAGTCCAACAACTCAATCAAGCCCTCATGATAGAGAATGAGCGCGGCCGGAAGAAGCGTTTCAAGCGCACTTGCCCCAAAGGCTGCTTCGTCAAACGGCAGGCGTTTTTCTTCTGCAGGGCGCGGATCATGGCCCGAGACAATAACGTCCACAATGCCGGACTTGACCCCTTCAATCAGGGCGAGGCGGTCTTGCTCACTTCGTAAAGGCGGGGAGAGCTTGGCAAAGGTGCGGTAGTCTCCCAGATCATTTTCATTCAAAGTCAGATGATGCACGCTGACCGAAGCGGTCACGTCCAAGCCTTGGGCTTTTGCAGCCGCGATGCGGGGCAGGGTTGCCTCTGACGAGATCATGTCGAGTAGAAGCTTCGCCCCAGTCAATTCAGCCAATTGAATGTCGCGATTGGCGGCAATGGTCTCAGCCGCACTTGAAATGCCGGCAAGACCAAGACGCGAGGCCAGCTCACCCATATTCATCATGCCGCCCTCGCTTAAAAAGGCGTCTTGCGGGCGCGACGCCACCAAAGCGTCAAAGGCGGAAGCATAGGACATGCAGCGCTGCATGGTCCGCGTGCTAACAATCGGGTGGTCACTATTGGTGAACATGACAGCCCCGGCATCGGCCATCAGACCAAGTTCAGCGATGCGCGCACCCTTCAGGCCAACGGTGAGGGCACCGGCTGCCAAGACACGGGCGAGTGAGCGGTCGCGTCCGCGCCGGGTGATGAAGTCGACCAAAGCCGCATCATCAATCACTGTCTGGGTATCAGGCTGCAACACCATGGTCGTAACCCCACCTGCCACAGCGGCTTTGCCAGCGGTGCTTAAACTCTCGCGCTGCTCTTCGCCGGGCTCTCCTGTTGAGACGTGGAGATCGATCAAGCCGGGCATTAGAGCATGGCCATCACAATTGATCACGATCGCTTCTGGACTGGCGGCCACCTGCGGCCCCGACGCAAGGATCACCTCGCCTTGGACGAGGACTTCGCCCGGACCATCAAATTGGGTCGCGGGATCAACCAAGCGCGCATTAATGAAATGATAAAGGGGCTCAGACATCGTCTGCCTCCTCATTGGCACCGTGGCTGGCGAGGGCTTCAAGCACAGCCATGCGGACAGCCACGCCTGATTCAACCTGGTCTACGATGAGGGACACGCGCGGGTCATCGGCAATGTCAGAGTCGATTTCGACACCGCGGTTCATCGGGCCTGGGTGCATGACTTTGACATGGGGTGCAGCAACGGCCAGCTTACGGGCATCAAGGCCATAAAAGCGGAAATATTCCCGCGCCGATGGCACATAGGCACCATCCATCCGCTCGAGCTGAAGGCGCAGCATCATCACCACATCCACCCCAGCCAAACCTTCCAGCATGTTGTGGTAAATCTCACAGCCCCAGCGATCGACATCTGCGGGCATCAAGGTTGGTGGCGCAATCAAGCGGACGCGCGCGCCTAACATGGATAAAAGGATGACGTTGGAGCGCGCGACACGTGAGTGGAGCACATCGCCGCAAATGGCGACCACCAAGCCTTCAATATGACCAAAAGAGCGCTTCAATGTCAGCGCGTCGAGCAAGGCTTGGGTTGGGTGTTCGTGGGTGCCATCGCCCGCATTAATTACCGAACAGCTTACCTTGCGGGCCAGCAATTGGGCTGCACCGGATGCCGCATGGCGTAAAACCAGAATATCTGGGCCCATGGCATTTAACGTCGCGGCAGTGTCCAACAGCGTCTCACCCTTGGAGACCGACGAGCTTTTTACTGCCATATTGACCGTGTCCGCGCTCATGCGCTTACCAGCGAGCTCAAACGAGGCTTGGGTCCGGGTCGAATTCTCAAAGAAGAGATTGACGAGGGTGCGGCCCTTTAAGGTCGACAGCTTCTTCTCGCGCGCCTGCGTGAAGGGCAAGAACACTTCTGCGCGTTCAATAAGTTCGAGCGCCTCCAGTCGGTTCAGATCACCGATCTGCAAGAGGTGGCGCTTAGTAAAGGGCGCGCGAGGCGGTGGACTATCGGGACTCATGACGTTGCGCGCCCCCAAACATTATAGCCCGCAAACCGCGGGGTATTCGGCAAATACATGTCATTGACTTCGGCGCACACAAACCCGCCTTGTTCCAACATGGCTTGTGTATTGCGTGTCAGGTGGCACCCGCCGGCAATAGCCTTCCAAACGGGCTCAATTCGCTTTTGCCAGCGCACCACATCACCATCTGGGGCAAGGCCATGTTCGCAAAACAGGATTTGGCCATCGGGCTTCAAAAGTCGCTTGGCTTCAGCCAAGGCACCCGCATAGTCGGGAATGGTGCAAAGCGCATAGGTGAACAAGATTGTGTCGGCGCAGGCATCGGGCAGGCCTGTCGCTTCAGCGCCAGCGACAACTTCTTCGACCACAATATCGGTGCGCCAGTCTTCGCGTTTCCAAGCCAACATGCTTGCTGAAGGCTCTACGGCGATGACTTTTTCAACTTTGCTGGCGTCCAAGAAGGGTAGGTTGGTGCCTGAGCCAAAGCCCATATCCACCACGACACCATAAGCTCGCGGGATCAGTTTGGCTCGTTGCTTAGCGATTGGTTTTGCGCCACAGGCACAGCCAATGAAACGTGGCAGGACAAAACGGTCATAGAGCCCAAAAACCATGTTAGCGACGCCCCCGCGCACCTATCAATCGCTCCCGTAACCACAAGAGTATGGCCCAGCTATGGGCATCATGGCGGACCTTCTTCATCGCGTCGTCGATTGATACCCACACCAACTCATGATCAGGCTCGCTCGGACGACCTTCAGTCGAGGTCAATTCCACTTCAAAAAATGAGCAGAGCGAATTGGTTGGCACGCCATCATTGATCCAGAATTGCCCAGATCGACATAATTGGCGGACGGGCCAGACGGTTAGCCCCGTTTCCTCGTCGAATTCGCGTACGACGGCTTCTGCATCACTCTCGCCCGACTCAACCCCGCCGCCTGGTAAATCATAATGGAAGTTATGAGCATCCCCGACTTTGACGAGGGCAATCTTCTCATCATTGCGGGTACAAAGGCCATAAACGCTAGGCCGCTCTTTGTAGGTTTTGCCGTGTTCGGTGCGCCCGAACTGCATCGAGAAGTGCGCCATAAAGGCCTCATAAGCTAGGATTGCAAAAGCGGAAAGCAGCCTCGGCAGATGGATAGTCTCTAGTCCTGCTTGACTTATAGGTCGAGGGGGGGACGCATCGAAACACCTGTACTGCTGAGGACTATTTCCGCCCGAACAAGCGCTCAATATCGGTCAGCGACAGTTTCACAAATGTAGGCCTGCCATGGTTACACTGGCCAGAGCGGGGCGTGCGTTCCATGTCGCGCAACAGGAAGTTCATTTCGTCTGCACTTAAATGACGGCCCGCGCGAACCGAGCCATGGCACGCCATGGTCGCCAGCACTTCATCGATCCGTTCTTTGAGGGACAAGCCTTCATCATAGGCGGCCAGATCATCAGCCAAGTCTTGCAGCAATTTACGGGTGTTCACCTTGCCCAGGATGGCAGGTGTCTCCGTGACAGCAATGGCTCCTCGACCAAAGTTTTCTAATCCCAAGCCAAAGCGTGCAAACTCGTCGGCGCGCGCCAACAGGCGTTCACAATCGGCCTCTTCCATCTCGATAATATCAGGGATCAGGCTTGGTTGGCGCGCAATACCTTGGCCTTCCATGGCGGCTTTCATGCGCTCTAAGGTCAGGCGTTCGTGTGCCGCATGTTGATCGACAATCACGAGGCCATCGGCGGTCTCGGCAATGACATAGGTTGCATGAAGCTGGGCCTTAGCTGCCCCCAAGGGATAGGAAGTCTCATCTTCAAGAGGCGCACCGATATCTGTGGGTGCCTCAAAGCTCGTGCGCGCCATAGGCTCGGCAAAGCCAGCGAGTAGCGAGCCCGCTTCGCGTCCGGCTTCAATTGCGCCTGCGGGCGGTTGATAGGCCGGAAAGTTTGGTTGATAGGGGCTGAGTTGTCCACCGCCACCGCGTGACCCCGGCATGCCAAATCCGGTTTGTGCGCCCAGCGCTCCCAATGTCGCCTGACCCAAGGCTTGCGGGCTTCGAATGCCACTTGAGCCCAAGGCATGGCGCAAGGCTCCAATGACGAGTCCTCGCACCAAAGCCGGATCGCGGAACCGGACTTCGGTTTTGGCAGGATGGACGTTCACATCCACCAGTTTTGGATCCATTTCGAGGAAGAGCGCCAAAACCGGATGGCGGTCGCGTGCCAGTACATCTTGATAAGCTGCACGCGCTGCCCCTTTTAGTAGAGGGTCTTTCACCGGTCTGCCATTGACAAACAAATGCTGATGGCGGGCGTCGCCACGTGCCGCTGTTGGGAGACCGGCTAAGCCTGTCAGTCTGACCTCGGCCCGTTCAGTATCGATCACCAAAGCGTCAGCTGCTGCATCGCGACCAAGGATAGCGGCAACCCGTGCCGATCTTTGGCTGGCAGCATCAGATCCTTCCGGCACGACTTTCAGGGCGGTCCGGCCATCGAGATCAAGGGTGAAGGCAACGTCAGGCCGCGATAGAGCCAAGCGCTTGACCATGTCGGAAATAGCCAAGCTTTCCGACCGTGCTGATTTCATAAAATTGAGGCGGGCTGGCGTTGCAAAGAATAGGTCGCGAACTTCCACCCGCGTGCCAGAGCGATTGTTTGGCCAAGGCGCGGGCATCGGGCCTTCCATCGCGCCGCCCTCAACCCGCAAGGTCCAAGCTTGATCCGCGTCCTTGGCGCGCGATGTAATGGCCAGTCTCGCAATTGCACCAATGGACGGCAAGGCTTCCCCGCGAAATCCCATGGTGACGATGTTGAGCAGGTCCAGATGGCCATTGGCATCTGGGGCCAGTTTGGAGGTCGCGTGGCGTTCAACCGCTAGGCTTAGTTGATCGCGAGGGATGCCGCCGCCGTCATCTTCAACCAGCAAACGGTTGATCCCGCCATCTTCGGCCAAGATGCGGATGGAAGTTGCGCCAGCATCCAGCGCATTTTCCACCAATTCTTTAACCGCTGCAGCCGGGCGCTCAATCACTTCGCCAGCAGCAATCTGATTTATGGCATCCGGGGGAAGACGAGCAATGGTCATGGCGCAACCATGCGCCTTCTGGCCTGAGTCGACCAGACGATCCTGCATTCAGAAGCGGTTTCTGCCAGCTGGCTTGGCCTACATGCCGGGCAGTTTGAAGCCGCGTGGCTTATTTTGCTGGATGCTGACAGGTTGGCCGCCTGTCGCATTGCGAATGGCTGCTTTTTCAAGGCGCAACCGCTCGGCTTCCGCCTCGGCCATAAGTGGGTCAGCAGGCTGGGTTGGGGTGGGGGTGACGAGACCCATGATCCGGTCCGACAGATTGGTCGGCTTGCGGGCTACGCCGCCAGTTTCTTCATCAATCACCGCACGGATACGGGGATCAGCATTGGTACCGCCAGCCTTCTCGACCAACAGACGCTCACCATCGGATGCGGTCGCGCCCATCTGAACGCCGAAAACAGCGCTGCGGGCTTGAAGATCGGCCCGCAATTCCATTGGACGGGCTTCACCTGGACGAGGTGGACGGAGATTAAACTCAGGTGGCACCACCAAAGGAGCCTTGGAGACGACGCGGAATTCGTCAGGCGCTGTTTTCTCGCTGCCTAACGCTTGGCGTACGCTGGTGCATCCGCCCAAAGCGATGACGGCCAAACCAGTGACTGCCAACAGGCTAGAATAGGATTTTTTCACAGCACTCGCTCCATTGTCTCTCAAAACTTGTCTCTCAAGGGCAGTGTTCTGGATCGGGACTTGAGGCTGCAACTGCTCGCAGGCCCCTCAACTTGCCGTTTCCATCACCCTTCAAACCGTTTGTACCCGACCTTCTTAGACGCAAGGCCGCCCGAAGGTCCAGATGTTCACGCCGCTGGCGGCTCTGACTCACTTTTTGAGCCAGAATTTTGTTTCGATTGTGGCGTGTCCTCGGGGTTTATCAGCATATCGATGGCCAGCAAAATCGCGCCGACCGTAATGGCTGCATCGGCAACATTAAACACCCATGGGAAAAAGAAGCCCGAGAAATCCAGGAAGTCTGCGACAGCGCCGAATCGCACGCGGTCTATCAGATTGCCAATCGCCCCACCGATCACCAATGCTAAGGCAATAAAGGTCTGACGGCGCTGTGCCCTGAATAACCAAACCGCAAAGACTGTTGCGATGATGCCAGACATGGCCACCAGTCCCCAGCGCTGCCAGTCAGCATGGGCTTTGAGGGCCCCAAAGCTCACGCCATAATTCCACACCATGGTCAGATCGAAGATGGAGGAAATCTCTATCTTGCCGACAGTCAACAGGTTGAGATGGTTCAAGACCCAGTACTTAGTGGCTTGATCTAAACCAAGCACGACCACGATCAGCAACACACCCCAAAGAGGTGCGGGTGCAGCAGCGGGTATTTTGGGGGCGGGAGATGGCGATGTCATGGGCGTTCTTTAATGTGTTTTGATCGGCCAAGGAAATGCAACAAACAGTGAGGTAGCGGGCGGCCCATCAAGGCTTAATCATTGTGCCAGCAAGCTCAAGCGCATTGGCCATGGCGCGTTTTAGGGCCGGTGGCTCCAAGATTTCCAGCTTACCACCCCAGCGAAATAGGCTCCACGCTAGTTCGTTTAAGCCTCCGCCATGCAGACGCACCAACAAAGCCCCATCTTCTGAACGTTCCAGGCTCTGCTGCGGGTGAAAGACCCACCGGCTTGCTTCGTCGGCAAAATCGGGGAAAACGCGCAGGCATACATCGACTGTGTCTTCCTGATAGACGCCAAAGGACCGCTCAGAATAGGCTTGTAAGTCAAAGCCGTCCGGCGCGCCACCTGGTAGATCGAGCATGAGAGGTTGGCTGATGCGGTCAATCCGCCACATGCGTGGGGCGGTCGTTTCCTCCATATGAGCCTCGCGCGCGATCAGATAGGCCTCGCCACCAAACAAAATGCCATAGGGGATCAGGTCGCGCTGGCGCGGCCCACCTGACCCGCCGCTATAATGCACGCGTACTTGCTTGAGGGCCAAAAGCGCGTCGCGCAGTACTTGCAGTACATCCTTATCGACACTGGCCCTTGGACCCGGCTGCACAGCAATGGCTTCAGCTTGCATCAAGGCTTCAATATCAGTGGCCAACCTGCGCTTAACATTCGACTTCAGCGCCGACAGCATCTTGGTTTCTAGACTCGCCAACGCACCTGCTGCTTGGGGATTACTGCGCTCGAGTTGCTTCTGGCCGGTACTCAGCGCTGCCATTTCCTCGCTGGTCGGTGCCAAGGTAAAGCTGTCCAACCCTTTTGGCAGGCGCCATCTTTTGGTTGGAGGATCAGAGATTTCCTCCAAATCGGGATACATCATCACCAATTGATCGCGCATGCGCTCAATCGTGCGGCGCTTTATGTCCAGCTTTTCGGCCATCTCATCCAAAGTTAGGCCATAGGTGGTCGCGGCCAAATGGCGCGCCAGTTCAACAAGTCGGGCAGATTTTTCGTGTCGCATGTCGCCTTCTCGCCCTGAATCTCCCATCAGGTCAAACGCGAAAACGTGTCGACTTGGGCGGACGCTGCGGTTAGAGCCATCTTCATGAAAAATCTGCCTGTTTCCCCGCTCGCTCCTGCTGCTTTTCCGACCTTGCCCCTTGTCGCGGGCATGCATGCATCGGCGAGCCGTATTGGGCTCTATGGCGGCACACGCAACGATCTCATGACGGTGGTATTTCCGGAAGGTGCCAGCGTAGCGGGTGCTTTCACGCTTAGCGCGACTAGGTCTGCCGATGTTGAATGGTGCGCCACCCAAGTCAAACAGGGCAAAGCGCGTGCCTTAGTCGTCAATGCAGGAAATTCTAATGCGTTTACGGGGCCTGCGGGGCTTGCCAAGAATGCGGCAACAATTGCTGAAGCCTGCCGCCTTACGGGCGCGGTCGACCATGAAGTTTTTCTGGCAGCGACTGGGGTAATCGGGGCACCTTTGCCACCCAGAACAGTCGCCGATGCCTTACCAAATGCGTTTGAAGCGTTAGCCGCACCCGATTGGGAAAGCCTCGCCCGGGCATTTTCCACGACCGATACTTTTCCAAAAGGGGCAGGGACAACGTTGGACTTGGATGGAACAGCGGTGAATATCGTCGGGTTGGCTAAAGGCTCGGGCATGATTGCGCCCAATATGGCGACCATGCTGGTTTTCGTCTTCACCGATGCCGATGTCGCACCAGATGTGCTGCAAGCTATGGTCTCTACCCATGTTGAGACGACCTTCAATGCGATCACAGTTGATAGCGATACCTCAACGTCTGATACGCTGCTGGTCTTTGCGACTGGTGCGAGCGGTGCTGCACCGATAAATGATCATAGCGACCCGCGCGCCGCTTTAGTGTCTGAGGCCCTGCGGGGTATTTTCCATGACTTGGCTATGCAAGTGGTTCGCGATGGGGAAGGGGCTCAGAAGCTCATCCAGATCGAGGTGCAAGGAGCCGTTAATGACCGCTCAGCTCGCCAAATCGGATTTGCGATCGCCAATTCGCCCTTGGTGAAAACCGCAATTGCTGGTGAAGATGCAAATTGGGGACGGGTTGTTATGGCTGTTGGCAAAGCGGGCGAACCCATTGCGGTCGATCAACTCGCGGTTCGCTTTGGCGGGCAGTGGACGGCCAAAGCAGGCGGTGCAGTTGCTTATGATGTTGAGCAAGTTGATGCGCATATGCGCGGTCGACTAATTGATATTCTTGTGGACGTAGGCTTGGGAAGCGGACAGGCAAAAGTTTGGACTTGCGACTTAACCCACGGCTATATCAGCATAAATGGCGATTATCGGTCATAATTCGATTGGATTTGATCTGTCAAAATTGGTATTTTTTAATACTTATGACTGAAGTTAGATCGGGGTAGGGGCTTATGCGACTAGTGTTAGTGGCCGCGGCGGCTTTAATAAACAGGGACGGTGCCGTATTGTTAGCACAACGACCACAGGGGAAAAGTCTTGCTGGGCTCTGGGAATTTCCAGGCGGCAAGATTGAATCTGGCGAAAATCCAGAAGCCGCTTTGTGTCGTGAATTGGCGGAGGAGCTGGACTTGGACGTTGATTCTAAAGACCTTAAGCCGCTGACTTTTGCATCTCACGCCTATCCTGATTTTCATCTGCTGATGCCGTTATGGACTACGCAGCGCTGGCGGGGAGAGCCCAAAGGCCAAGAGGGACAGAAGTTGGCGTGGGTCCAACCTCAGGCGTTAGATCTCTACCCTATGCCAGAAGCCGATATTCCGCTGGTTTCAATTCTACGTGAGCATCTAGAACAGAGGCGCTTGTCGTGATTTTCAAAAAGCTAAAAGATGAGCGCGGTGCCACGGCCATTGAATATGGCCTGATTGGAGCCCTGATGGTGATCGTGATGATTCCTGGCATGCAAATGGTCGGCGGCAACAGCAACAGCATGTATGACCGGGTTACCAATCAAATCGTTGCGGCCCTAAATGCTGGCCGTTGAGCTGTTCTAGCCGCTCGGCTTTTCGCCAGTTGGGATTTCACGCGTTCCCAAAGCATCGGCAAGACGCATTTTTGCGCTCCCCCGTGGCAAAGGCTTTTGCTGGCTCTCATGCGGCGCCCAGCCCGTTAATGTAATTAATTCAAAGGTTGCGCGCACTTTTCCATCCGCGTCGCTATGATTGGCTTGGTAAAGGTCAGCAGCGCGCGCGATGATAGCCCGGGTTAAGCGACGCGATGCCTTTTGGTGAAAGGCAGCTGTCTCTCCCATGGCCTTTAAATCGCGGAGAAGGCCAAACAGGTTGGCATAGCGAACGGTAACAACATCACTGTCGGCGACGGGCAGGGCAAAGCCAGCCCGCTGTAGCAACTGTGCGCCATCTTCGGCATCGGCAAACGGGGAAACGCGTGCAAAGGCTTCGCCAAAGGCTTCAGTCTCTGCCTGCGCCAAACAGGCGCGCAATTCTTGTAAGGTACGTCCACCGAAAAAAGTCAATAACAACAAGCCATCCGGTCGAAGCGCAACGCGGGCTTGCGCCAAGAAGCCAGGCACATCATTGACCCAATGTAGGCCGAGTGTTGAGACAATTAGGTCCAAGCTTAGGGGTGCCAGGGGCATGTGGTCTTCGTCGGCGACAAAACCGCCGCCGACACCTTGGGCTAGCATGGCGGGGCTTAGGTCGGTCTCAGCCAGCGCACCAACTTTATCGCGAAGATTACCATGGCGCGCAGTAGCTGCAGCCAAATACCCGCCGTGGGAGCCGATATCGAGAGCTTGCTCAAACCGGCGATTGATAAAGTCCAGTCGCTCACAAACGTCGTCAACCGCGCGATCCTTTAAGAATGAAACCGCGCGAAACCCTTTAGCGGCTCGGTTTCGCCGGAGCGCCAGAAGCTTCCGATCAAACAGGAGGGTTGGGTTAGGGCTTTCCATGGTGGAGGATTATGCGCTATTTCTGAAAAAAAGAACCAGAGGTAGAGATATGACGCCACGATCTCAAAGGCCTTACCGCTTTGGAATTACACTTGCTGACTTGATTTGGCCACCTCGCTCGCTGCTATCAGATACGCGTGTAGACCGCTTGGGCACCCTTGAAGCAGACCTCTGGCGTGCGTTAGATTTTCTTTATGGGCCCGTATGTATGCGCTGCGGATTCCCGATTGCTGAAGCAACAAGCCCGGATATTTTATGCCCAGTCTGTTTGGCGCAGCCGCCACTCTATGACCGAGCGCGCGCGGCCTTAGCTTATGACGATTTATCCAAGCCATTAGTTCTTAATCTCAAGCATGGGGGCCGTAAGGATGGCTTGCGCGCCTTTTCCGCTTGGATGCTGGAGGCAGCCCCATTCGTGGCTGAAGCCGATCAAATCCTACCAGTGCCTTTGCATTGGTCCCGGCTTTGGCAGCGGGGCTATGATCAGGCTGGGTGGCTGGCCGCTGCTTTGGCCAAGCGGGTTAGTCGCCCTTACAATCCGCTACTCTTGCAGCGCAAACGTGCGACGCCAAGCCAAAATGGCCTTTCAGCCAGCGGACGGAAACGCAATGTCACTGGGGCATTCCACGTTTCTCAGCCCGTGAAAGGACAGTCTTTTGTGCTCGTCGATGATGTAATGACGACTGGGGCAACGCTGCAGGCCTGCAGCGCAGCCTTGCGGCGCGCAGGGGCTGTGCGGGTAGACTGCGTGGCCTTGGCACGGGTGGTACGACCTACTAAGATTGAGGTGCCGTCTGAGCCCATAGGCTCGCCGCAGGAGTTATTTGATGCTTGAAAATTCCCCAGCCATTCCGCCGCAGGCTGATCATTTTTTGCACGTAATGCGAGGGAATAGGTCGAAGCTGTGGCGGACCATCGCCGGCGGCGTTGGGATTTTTCTAGTTTGGCAAATTAGTATCGTCATCTTGGCTTTGTTTTTTGAGCCGCTGCGGAACATGCTTTTGATCAAGGGGGGCGAGTTTAGTGCCGCTGAAGAAGCGATGGGCTCTTTCGCCTTGATGGTCGGTGGGTTTGGCCCAGCCTTTCTTGCCTTGATGGCTTGGCGTAAATATGTCGAGCGCGAGCCGATCAAGACCCTTTTCACCGGTGCATCCAAGTTTCGTTGGCCTTTAGCCATTGGTGCCGCTTTTGCCGTTGTGGTCTTAAGTTATGTGACCTCAGCGGCCTTTGATCAGGAAAGCATGGGGCCATTTGAAGCGCGGCTGACGCAGTTCTCAGCTAATGACTGGTTGCTTCTGGCTGGCGTCTACCTTTTAGGAACGTTCGTCCAGTCGACTTTTGAAGAGGTCTATATTCGTGGCTGGCTGTTACAGCACGTGCAGCGCTTCATCGCTCATGGCTTGGTCGCGGTTTTGGTGACCGCTGCGATCTTCTCGGTCCTTCACATCGGTCATCCGGGTTGGGCGACCTATGTGGTGACGTTCGTCATGGGCCTATTGTTTGGCTATTCCGCGTGGCGACTAAACGGCTTGGAGGCCGCCATTGGTGGCCATGTCGCCAACAATTTCATGAGTGCTTTGCTACTTGGCACCATGGTTGGCGGCAATCCGGCCGATATGGACCTGATGCAAGGATTTGCCTATGCGCTCTATCTACTGGGCTTTCTCGGTTTTGTGGAAGCTTGGGGGCGCTTTGGCCCGTCGCCCGCTCGCCAAGGCGCTGCGTGAGGCTTACCCTTTGACGTGGGCCCCGCTTCTGAAGGCTTATTGAAGCCTGCCTTGGGCTTGCCAGCCCAATCTGCCTTTCCTTTGGCGGATGGTGCACCTGGGCCTGAGTGAGCGGCGCGACTTTTGGCTTTTCCCGCTTCACGCCGCATCGTTTCTTCTTCGAGCAAACTCACGCGAGTCTTGGCGGACTTCGGCGGTGGCTTCGGGCCCCGACGACCAGTTTTGACAGGAGCGGCTTCCACAACGGGACGCGGTATCCGAGCAGGTCGGCTAGAAAATCGTGGTGGCAAGTCCGGCATCAAAGTGCCCAGCATTTCCTTCAATGCTGAAGGGGCCACTTCCTCGACGCTGCCCGGCGGCATTTTGCCCAATTGGAACGGGCCATAGGAGACGCGGATCAGGCGGTTGACCTTTAGTCCTATGGCTTCCAGAACGCGACGGACTTCGCGGTTCTTGCCTTCCCGGATCGAGACGGTGATCCACGCATTGGCTGTCTCTGCCCGATCAAGGATCGCTTCCATCGGCCCATAGGTGATGCCGTCGACTGTGATGCCATCGGCCAGTTTCGCCAGTTCTTCTTGGCTGACCCTGCCAAATGCGCGGACCCGATAACGCCTCAACCAACCTGTTGACGGCAGTTCCAGCGACCGAGCTAATCCGCCATCATTGGTCAGCAAGAGCAGCCCTTCTGAACTTAAATCCAATCGTCCCACTGAAATCACGCGCGGCAAGTCTTCGGGCAAATGGTCGAACACCGTTTCCCGCCCTTGCGGGTCCTTGTGGGTGGTCACTAAGCCATCTGGCTTATGATAGCGCCACAGGCGCGTCGGTTCTGGGCTGTCGACGGGGCGGCCATCTACGGCGATACGGTCTTGAGCTGTGACGTTAAAGGCCGGGCTTTCCAGCACCGCGCCATTGACGCTGATCCGGCCTTCCTCAATCCAGCGCTCCGCTTCCCGGCGCGAGCATAGGCCTGCGCGTGCCAAAGCTTTCGCGATGCGTTCGCCGGGGCGCTCGGTCGTGGAATCTGCTGGCAGTGGGGTAGTTTCAGCCTCGGCTTTGCGTAGCGATGGTTTGGCCTCTTGCGCGTTTTTTTTGCGCGGGGAGTCGTCGCTTGGATCAAATGACATCGTTCATGCGCCTCGCAGCCCTCACGGGCGGCCTTGTGTTCGACACTGTGATTACAGGAATTGCATGTAAAGTCGAGCGAAACGCGCAATTGACCATCCATCGGATCATGAGGCCTGCGCGTCGCGAAAATCTTATCAAAGTAACAAGGTTATTCGGATAATGTTCGAATACAAATCTAGGAATTAGGTTCACCATGCTTTATCCAGCGGATATACGCCCACTTACAGGTTTGCGCTTTGTCGCTGCATTCTGGCTTCTGATCTATTTTTTCTGGGAACGCTTTGACCTAGGACCGCGCGACTCCATCGGGATCATTCATGCCGGCAATTATGGTGTGGACCTTTTCTTTATCCTTTCCGGATTTGTTTTGGCCCATGTCTACGGCCCGCAGGTCGAAGCAAAAACGTTTTCCTGGCGCAGCTTTGTTTGGGCACGCTTGGCACGAATTTACCCGCTACATCTCATCTGTTTAGCCGCGATGGTTGCCATTTGGGCGGCAGGTTCCATGATGGGAGCCAGTTTCAAAGCCTCCGCCTTCGTGGTGGAACAAATCCCCTATCATCTCGCCTTGTTGCATGCGTGGGGCTTGGTGGCTTCTGATGGCTGGAACTTCCCTTCTTGGTCGATTTCGGCAGAATGGTTTGCTTATCTGACTTTCCCGATCAGCTTTGGCATCGCAGCCTTATTTGCGAAGCGGCCCTTGATCGGCGTCGTTTTGATGGCTTTGGTGTTCGCTGCCTTCGTCGCTTGGATGGGCCACTACAAGATTGAGCTGATGAATATGACGTGGCAGGGCGGGATTGTCCGCATTGTGCCGTCCTTTGGCATGGGGATCGCTTTATGGCTCCTTGGCCGCAATTTGTCCTTGCCCAATGGCGTTGCAGGGCTTGGCGTGGCCATCAGCGCCATTTGGGTAGCCATGGCTGCTGCGTGGGGCTGGCCGTCCTACTGGATTTGGCCGGGCCTAGCGGGTCTTGTGTTCTTTCTGGCGGAGACGTCTAAAACTAACCAATCCCCGCTGTTGGCCTCCAAGACTTGGGTCTATTTGGGCGAGATCTCGTTTGCGGCCTATATGGTCCATCTCCCTGTCGACATTGCTCTTTATCAGGTTGTTGAGCGGGTGATCGGGGAGCCTAAGGGGACGATGGCTTTGGTCATTGGCGTTGGGGGGGTCTTGGCCAGCATTGTCGTCGCCGCGATTGCCCACGCATTGGTTGAAAAGCCCGCCCGCAACTGGCTGCGCGCGAACATCCCAAGCTTTATGGTTGGAAAGCAGAAAGCTTAAGTCGCTTTACGCTATTCTGGGGCCGCGAAAGCCTGATAGGTCGCCACTTGGATGCGGCCCTGACGCAGCTTCACCATCCAAGCGCCCAGCTGGCCTAGACCATCGCGCACGATGACGACGCCATCATCGGCGTCAAAAACACTGCGGACATAGTCAGCTTCGATCGGGCCGGAGCCGATCTTGGCTGTCTCTGTTTGAAGATCGAGGCACGCTGGCTGATTACCCTCGCGGCGCGCCTTGATCCAGCTTTCCAGCTTGGCGCGCTGCACGGCGGCATCGGTCTCTAGTGCCCGACGACGTGGCCCGCCGGCCAACGAGCGCAGCGCACCCCGGATCAAGCTGATCTCATTCATCGTGAAGCGGCCCCGTACAAAGGCGTTGCGCATGGTTTCCACCATCGTGCCTTTGCGGTCCTCTGGCCAGAAAAAGCGGGTCTCGTCTAAATCGGCAACCCAATGCTCAAAAAAGCTTTCAAAGGCTGCGCGCGGGGCGGTGGGCTTTTCTTCAATGGTCCAACCGGGGGGCGGGCCGCTTGCCTCGGATCCACTCGCCCACTCATAACAAAAGCAGGCTACTGATTGGGCAAGGTTCAGGCTGGGAAAGCGGCCATCGACTGGAAACGTCACCAAAAGGTCCGCCCCAATGATCAAATCATTGTCGAGGCCTGAACGCTCAGACCCGAACAGGATCACCGGCTTTTCCCCTGCACGCATCGCTTCGCGCATGCGGGCGACGGCTTCGCGCGGTCCGATCAGCGGCTTGTCGAGTTGGCGGGGCGTACCCGTGGTCGCAATCACAAAGGTTTTTTCAGCCAGAGCTTCTTCGGCCGTTTCAACCACTTGCGCGCTTTCCAGGGGCCATTCCGCACCACTGGCCAAAGCCCAAGCCTTTGGATTGGGCCAGATATCGCGTGGCTTAACCAGAATCAGCTCTGAAAAGCCAAAATTGGCCATGGCTCGCGCGGTCGCACCAATATTCTCGCCCATCTGCGGATGGACAAGGCAAATGGCGGGTGCCTCTCCCCAGCCGGGCAGGGCAGCTTGTTCTGCTTTCGACAGCGGCCCATTGGGGCCGACACCTACCGGGCGGGAGCCGTCAAAAGCAGGCTTTGGCGGGGCCCAAGCTGTTGGTGCGGGGGCCGGTTCTGCATCTTTGCGCATCTTGTCGCTGTCACTCTTGTTGAAGACGTCTTTTCCACATCGCTGGAGGTGCTATAGCCCACCCAACCGATTTGCGGACATATCACTTACAGGCCGCGGCGTTCGTGGACCAATAGGGGAAAAACATGGCGAAGATTAAAGTTGCTAATCCAGTTGTCGATCTTGATGGCGACGAAATGACCCGCATCATCTGGCAGATGATCAAGGACTTCCTGATCACGCCTTATTTGGACCTCGAGATTGAGTATTATGACCTCTCGATCGAGAACCGCGACGCGACCGACGACCAAGTCACCATTGATGCGGCTAAGGCAATTCAAAAGCACGGCGTTGGCATCAAGTGCGCTACCATCACACCTGATGAAGCGCGCGTTGAAGAGTTCAAGCTGAAAAAGATGTGGAAGTCGCCAAACGGCACGATCCGCAACATTCTGGGCGGCGTGGTGTTCCGTGAACCCATCATCTGCTCAAACGTGCCGCGTCTGGTTCCTGGTTGGACCAAGCCCATCATCATCGGCCGTCATGCATTTGCCGACCAGTACAAAGCCACCGATTTCAAAGTTCCAGGTCCTGGCAAGCTCTCGATCAAATTTGTTGGTGAAGATGGCCAGGTGATTGAGCACGAAGTGTTTGATTACCCAGGCTCTGGCGTGGCGATGGCCATGTATAACCTCGACGACTCGATCCGCGATTTTGCGCATGCCAGCTTCGCGTTTGGCTTGGCCCGCAACTATCCCGTCTATCTGTCGACCAAAAACACCATCCTCAAAGCCTATGATGGCCGCTTCAAAGACATTTTCCAAGAAGTGTTTGACGCCGATTATGCAGCCCAGTTCAAGGAATTGGGTCTGGTGTATGAGCACCGCTTGATCGACGACATGGTGGCTTCGGCCATGAAATGGTCTGGCGGCTTTGTTTGGGCTTGTAAGAATTACGACGGCGACGTTCAGTCCGACACCGTTGCGCAAGGCTTCGGCTCTCTGGGCTTGATGACCTCAGTTCTGATGACCCCAGATGGCAAAGTGCTGGAATCAGAAGCCGCCCACGGCACCGTGACCCGTCACTACCGCCAGCATCAGCGCGGCGAGCAAACCTCCACCAACTCCATCGCCTCGATCTTTGCTTGGACCCGTGGCCTCGCCCATCGCGCGAAGCTCGACGATAATGCCGAGCTGATGAAGTTCGCCACCAAAATGGAAGAAGTCGTGATCGCTACGGTTGAAGATGGCTACATGACCAAGGACTTGGCCTTGCTGGTCGGTGATGAGCAATCTTGGTTGTCCACCGAAGGCTTCTTGAAAAAGGTCGCCGCCAATCTTGAAGCAGCGATGGCTGAATAAGACAACAAAAGCCCTATCGGCAGGCCTTTGGGCCTGCCGATGAGGTGGCTATCGGCCTAAACGCCGACCGAGAGCCCCACCAAGAGCAGCGCTGCAATTGCGCATTCAAACCCAACTGCAATCCAATTCTTTGCTTGATTGCCTTGGTCTAAATAGATCGAAATGAGCCGGCCGATCGCTGCGCCAAGCCAGCACAGTCCCACGGTCAGGAACGCGATGTCGTTCTGCGTGACTAGAGGCACCAATCCCAGAAATACAAACGTGACGCCGAGAGTTCCACGAAACTCCGCCCGTCCAGCTGGCGTAACTGGCGAAAGTCCCGTCAACTCAGATGCTTTCTTCGGAAAGAATAATCCCAAGCAGCCCATCAAAATTGTGATGATTGCGCCGATGTTATTGAATAAGTCCATTTTTTTGTCCCCGGTTGAAACTATGCTCCTGAAGCTAGCTTCATCGTAACTAAAATGATAGTACACACCTTTTGGTGCCTATAAAATTTGTGCAGGAGGCCGAATGGGACAAAAGCCAAATGTGCTTGCTCGAAAATGTGCGTCACGACGCTATCTAGCCCTTGTTGCCAGCAAGTGGTCGCTGCTGGTTATCAATGCGTTGGACGACGGCCCCGCGCGCAATGGCTTTTTGATGCGTAAGGTCGAGGGCATTTCGCAAAAAATGCTGACCCAGACGCTACGAGATCTTGAGACTACAGGGATCGTCAAGCGTGACGATCACGGTACTGTGCCGCCCCATGTCACCTATGAATTGACGCCGCTTGGCAAGTCTCTAAGGCAAGAAGTGCGGTCGCTTGTATTCTGGGTGGAAAGCAATGTTCCAGAGTTAAGCGCCACAACACGCAGCTAGCGTCGTCTGCCGAGACACGACGCGGGCAACGCGGAAACCTGCGCTGGCATCAATCAAACAGCTTCGAGACGCTTTCTTCATTCGCGATGCGGCGGATGGCTTCCCCGATCAAGGGCGCAACGGAGACACAGCGAACTTTGCTGGACTTTGAGAATTTGTCACCATGATCGATGGAGTTCGACACGACCAATTCTTTCAAAGCGGACGCATCGACGCGGTCAAATGCGCCACCCGACATGACACCATGGGCCACATAAGCGGAAACCGAGGCAGCGCCCTTGTCCATCATGGCGGCGGCGGCATTGCACAGAGTGCCAGCCGAATCGACAATGTCATCAAACAAGATGCAGGCGCGTCCCGAGACGTCGCCAATGATATTCATCACTTCGCTCTCGCCCGCCCGTTCGCGGCGCTTGTCGACGATGGCGAGGTCAGCACCAAGGCGATTGGCTAAGGCGCGCGCCCGCACCACACCGCCAACGTCTGGCGAGACGATCATCAAATCATCGGTCTTATAGTTACGACGAATATCTTGCTCCATCGTATTGGTGATGAACAGATTGTCGGTCGGGATATCAAAGAAGCCTTGGATCTGCCCTGCATGCAATTCCATAGTCAGCACGCGGTCTGCGCCAGCTGTGGTAACCAGATTGGCGACCAGCTTCGCGGAGATCGGCGTCCGACCACCGGTTTTACGGTCCTGACGAGCATAGCCAAAATAAGGCAGCACGGCAGTGATGCGGCGGGCCGACGCGCGACGCAGGGCGTCCATACAGATCAACAATTCCATCAAATGGTCGTTGGCAGGCGCGCTGGTCGACTGGATGATGAAGACGTCTTCCCCGCGCACATTCTCATCAATGGTCGCGAAAATCTCATTGTCAGCAAACCGGCGCACTTGGGCCCGTGTAAGGGGAACATCGAGATAATCAGCGATGGAGGAGGCCAAGGGCTGATTGGCGTTGCCTGCAAGCAATTTCATGATGATCGATCCCCGTCCAAACGCCAATCCGAGTCAAAGTGCAATGCGATTGCTTGAGCGGTCGATTAAGCAGAGAGTGACCCTCGCGCAAGCCTTTGTGGTGCTATCGGACGATACGAATGGCAGACAAATTTCGTCCGTAGTCGGCTTCGCCTGCTAGATTGCGTCGGCGGTTCGAGAAGAAGTGGGATTCTTCGGCGCACGTGTCCTGTGGCAGCACGTCAACCGCACCCAGACCCGCGGCCCGCAAGCGGGCAGCGCAATAGCGTTTGAGGTCGAAAAGCGACCGGTCGTCGTTGCCTGGAATGAAGAAGCGCTCGTTCGCCGGATCAGCTTGGGTGAAGGTCGCAACAAATTCCGGGCCGACTTCATAACTGGCTTGAGCGATGCAAGGGCCAACAGCTGCGACGATGCGGGCAGGGGATCCACCCAGCTTCACCATCTTTGCGATCGTTGCTTCCAAAATGCCGCCAATCGCGCCCTTCCAGCCCGCGTGCGCTGCGGCGACAATGCGTGCAGCCGGGTCAGCAAATAATATTGGCGCGCAATCAGCTGTTAGCACCGATGGCGCAACCGATGGACAGCGCGTCACCAGCGCGTCGACTTGCGGGCGTTCACCGTGGAAGGGCCCATCGACCATCAAGGCGTCTGCACCATGGACTTGATAAGCTGACAGAAGGCGGTCTGGTGAGACCCCAATGTGGCTGGCGATGCGGCGGCGGTTTTCTGCTACATTGGCCGGATCATCGTTTGAGCCGGGGCCAGAGTTCAAGCTTTCATAAATGCCCGAGGACACCCCGCCAACGCGACCATAAAAGCCGTGCTCAAACCCTGCCAATTGCGACAGCATGGCTGATCGCACAGGGGCGAGTTCAAAGATTGCATCTTCGGCTGGCAATGTAGGGGTAAGCTTTGTGGCGACGTCTGACATGGTCGGTTAAAGTCCAATGGGTGGACCAGCGGCGGCATTGAGGGGAGACTCAAGGGCCACCACATGGAACAGCCCGCCCATATGCGCTTCTCCGATCAGTCTTTCCACACTTCGAGTCAGGTCAGATTCGCAGTGCGGGTTTGCATGAATGAGGGCATCGCGGCGCGTTTCAATGCCAAGGCTTTGCAGGAATTGGCGCTGCGTTGCAGGGCCAGAGGTGCCAAGGCCGCATGCCCTAGCCAGTGAAATCAAGGCAGCAAAATCAACATGGGCTGTCAGATCGGCTTCGCCAACATGGTCTAAAGCATGGATTTTTTGATGCCGAAAAAGCGCTTGAAAGCTATCGCCGGCTTGGCCGCTCCCGTCGCCGTAATCGATGATCAGAGCACGACCGGAGGCGGTGCGCAAACGCTTGGCGATGGTTTCAACCAGTGTTGGAAGCCCGGGTGCTACTTCACGCACGGCACCGACGCTGTCATCAGGCTGCGCGCAACCGGGTGGTTCTGGCATCAGTGGGCCGAGGCCAAAAGTAAGCCTTTGCGCCACATCGAGGCCTACCAGCTTCTCATGCCAGCCCTGCTCACCCCGCACAAATTGGCGGACAGGCAAACAGTCGAGAAATTCATTGGCGACGATAAAACTATCGCCATCAGGCACGCCATCGAGCGTGTCGTGCCAGTGTGCTGGCATTACCCCCAGTGCGTTGCGCTGGGCTTCTTTGAGTGCGGGGTTTGTTTCAACAAGATGCAGGTGTACGGCCGCCATGAAGCCTGGGACCCTTTGGCAGACCCGCAGCATATCTGCCATCAAAGTGCCCCAGCCCGGACCTAGTTCAATCAGATGGAAGGGGGAGGGGCTGCCAAGGTCGAGCCAGCTTTGTGCGACCCACAGCCCAATCAGCTCGCCAAAAATCTGACTGATCTCAGGGCTGGTGGTGAAATCCCCGTGTGAGCCTAAGGGCTGGCGTGTGGCGTAGTAGCCAGCTTGGGGATCATAAAGTGCCTGGGCCATAAAGGCGTCAATGCTAATCGGGCCGCACTCTGCAATCATGCGAGCCAAGCGGGTTTCCAGCCCAGTTGGCGGCGCGCGTTCTGGCGTGGTCACAGTGATTAGCCTGCTTGTTCTGGCTTGGCTTTGCCGGCGCGCAGGCTACCCAGAACAAAAAGGGCGATGCCAGCAATAACCATGGGCACCGAGTAGAGTTCACCACGTGTGAGGCCCAAGATTAATCCTGCATCAGGTTCGCGGAACTGCTCACCAATCAAGCGAGCTATGCCATAGCCAGCCACAAACAGGCCTGCGGCTTGGCCCGGGCGCTTCAAAATGCCAAAGCCTCTGACCGCCACTTGCAATATAATAAACAACAAAAGGCCTTCCAGCGCTGCCTGATAAAGTTGGCTGGGGTGGCGTGCCAGACCTTCTGGGTCGGTGCGGAAAATGAAGGCCCACGGCACATCGGCTGCGCGGCCATAAAGCTCCTGATTGATAAAATTCGCCATCCGGCCGAGGAACAAGCCAATGGGGGACACAACAGCCACCGCATCGCCGAGGGAAAGAATAGACTTTTTCCGGCCCAGTGCCGTGCCGATGACGGCCAAACAGACGCCGAGGAAGCCACCATGGAAGCTCATGCCGCCTTCCCATACCCGCAATACCGACATCGGATCTGCCAGCATTTCTGGACGATAAAACAAGACATAGCCAATACGGCCGCCAAGCAGCACGCCTAGGGTCGCATAAAACAGGAAGTCGTCGATATCTTCCTCATCCAATGGCGAACTTGAACCCCATAAGCCGGGCTTCTTCACCATCCCCACCATCAACCGCCAACCAAGGATCAGGCCAGCGACATAGGCTATCGCGTACCAACGCAAGCCAAATGGCCCGAGCGCAAACCCAAACAGGTCAAACATCGGCAGTTGGAACACAAAAGGGGAAAGTTCGGGAAACGGAATGGCCATGTCGATCATATGCGGTCTTTAGCAAAGGAGTGGGGGCATATGCAAAGCCTCTCGCAATTCCAGCCGCGCACAAAAACAGCAGCAAGTTAAAAGACCTTGGAAAAAGCTAAGACAAACTTCACCGTGACGGCAAAGGCGATCTTAAGCACCTTGTGTTAGAGCAACAGGTCTCGCGCAGGTGATGCAAGTTTGTCATAGCGCAACGGGAATAGACCCGCTAGAAGGTCCTTATGCAAACACGTAATCCTTTCCTCGACGAATTTTCAAAATTAGCGACCAGTGCTGCGGGCGTGGCGCAAGGCGTGGGTGAAGAGGCCCGTGCTTTCTGGCGCTCGCAAATGGAGCGCATGGTTCTGGATATGGATCTGGTGCGTCGCGATGAATTTGACGCCGTAAAAGATCTGGCTGCTGCCGCCCGCGCAGAGGCTGATAGTCTGAAAGCGCGTCTCGATGCGCTCGAGGCTTCGATGCAAACGCCAGCAAAAGCGCCTTCAAAAGCAGCCACACCAAAAAAATCGGCCAAAAGCAGCTAAAAGCACTGGCGCAGCGCTTGCGGCGCGCGCCATTCCCGCCAACCATGCCCAATAGCGGTGCGTGATTCGTGCGCCGTTTGTAAGCGAACCACCGTGGAGGTTACCATGGACCGTCAATTTACGCTTCGAGACGAAGATTTCTTCGAAGATGCGGACACCTTAGATACGGTTGAAGCCGTTCTGGCCGCTGACTCCAAAGCTTATGAGCGTTTAGACGAAGAAATCCACTTCGCCGCTTCGATGACTTATTGTGATCTGCATGGGATCTTTATTGCCCGCGAAGATGCACCTTCCTTGGCCTTGAGCTTAATCTTTGATTTGAAGGCCCCTCGCATGCGTCGGGGCGACATTGCGTCTTTGCTTGCCTTGTTAAATGAAGCACTTTGGCTGGGCCATTTTGAGCTTTCTTCCGACGATAATGCACTGTCCTGGCGGGCAGTAGTGCCATTGATCGGCCGCGATACGCCAGAGCCTGCTGAAGTGGCGGCCATTTTGGCTGCTGGTGTAGAAGCCTGTGAACGGTTTTATCCTGCATTTAACTTCTTGCTCTGGGCAGGCAAAACACCTGAAGAGGCCGCCCAAGCAGCGTTGTTTGAGACTGCCGGAGAGGCTTGAGCTTTATGAAAAAAAGAATTGCGCTTGTCGGCGGTGGCCGGATGGGCGGAGCCATGTTGCGCGGATGGGCACCTATGGCCGATACGTTTGATTTGGTGGTGTTTGAGCCCTATCCATCGTCAGAAGTGTCGGAGATTATCGTTGCGCAAAACTGGGTCTTGAACCCGGACCCCGCCGAGTATGCCTCTTTTGACTGCGTTGTTTTGGGCATTAAACCCCAGTTGTTTCCAAGTTTGGGCGAACAGACCATTCAGCATCTGGTTTCTGATCATACATTGGTGCTGTCGATCATGGCAGGACTTGGCACGGCTAAGATCACAGAGGTTCTTTCGGCGAGCCACGTGATTCGTGCGATGCCCAATACGCCTGGTCAAATAGGAAAAGGCGTTACGGCCTATTGGAGCAGCCCGACAGTGCCCTCTGAGGCGGAAGCTTTGGCAGTTTCCCTTTTGCGTCCGCTCGGTACCGTGGAAAAGCTTCAGAGCGAAAAGCAGATGGATGCGGTCACTGCGGTGTCTGGGTCTGGCCCGGCCTATGTGTTTCTTTTGGCTGAAGCCATGGCGGCGGCTGGTGAAGCCGAAGGCTTAGACCGTGCAATGGCTGAGCGATTAGCTTGGCAGACTGTGATCGGCGCGGCAGCCTTGATGGAGCAAACCGGGCAAAGTCCGCAAGAATTGCGCCGCGCTGTGACGAGCCCGGAAGGCACAACCGCCGCGGCAACAGATGCCTTGACGGCCGGCGGCGGGATCGTAACGCTAGTTCGGCGCGCGGTTGAAGCAGCGATCCATCGCTCGCGACAATTGGGCAAGTAGCCGGACCGCCCTTTGCACCCTATATTGTGCGCATGACCCACCGCGACCAATCCTTGCACGCACCGCTCCTGAAGGCCTTAGGCGAAGCTGCTTTGGCTCTATGCGCCGAAAAATCATGGGTCGATGTTGGCTTGCTCAGCCTTTGCCAAGAGGCAGGACAAAGCCTTTCAGCTTGCGCAGAGGCGGGGATTTCACGCCTTTCCGTTGCCGAATACCTCGACCAAAAGTTGGATCGTGCGATGCTGGAAGCGGTGGCAGATATCGAAGCTGAAGCGCCAAGTCGGGACCGCTTATTTGATGTTATCATGGCGCGGTTTGATGCGATGCAGGATCAACGGGCCGCTTGGGTCTCGATCTTAGAAGCCGATGCTCAAGAGCCCGCTGCAAGCTTTGCCCGCGCCGCAAGAAGGTTGCGCACTGCGGCCTGGGCTTTAGAGGCGATAGGTATTTCAACCGACAGCCTGAAGGCTACGGCCCGTGTCATGGGGCTTGCCCGTCGATTGCGCAAAATCGAAGCACTCTGGCTGAAGGATGATGCCGATCTGTCCAAGACCATGGCAGGCCTCGACCAGACATTGCGCGAGAGCGAAGATTGGCTGGACCGCGGCGAAAAGCTGTCTGAATTCTTCAAATCGGGTTCCCTGCGCCGCACGCGGTCTAAAGCGGCAGACGCACACTCACCCGAAGACCCCCCAGCGTAGAGCGCGACAGCACGAGGTTGCCGCCGTGTGAGCGGGCAGCGTCATAAGCAAGCGCTAGCCCCAAGCCGACCCCTTTGCGGTTCTGATTGCGAGCTGGATCGAGCCTGGAAAATGGCTTGAGCGCTTCTTCATAGCTTTCAGGTGGAATGCCGGGGCCATCATCGTCGACGTAAAGATAAATGGCGTCGCTGCTTTCTGATGAACTGATCGCTACCGTTTGGCCAAAAGACAAGGCATTTTCGACAAGGTTGGAGAGGCAGCGCTTTAAGGCTATCGGGCGGCCTGAGGTGGGTAGGCTTGCTGCAAGGCCGGCCCCATCTATTTCGCGACCAGCGCGGGAAGTATCTTGAATGATCGCCCGGGCAATCTCGGCCAGGTCCACCGCTTCTGGTTCTTCAGACCATTGGCCTTGGGCAAAAGCCAAATACTCTTCCAGCATGCCCTCCATCTCGACGATATCTTTGCGGGCTTCATCAATATCGCTGGAAGGGGGCATCATGGCCAATTGTAGCTTCAGCCGGGTGAGCGGGGTTCGCAAATCATGGCTGACCCCGGCGAGCAGATTGGTGCGCTGTTCGATATGGCGTTGAATGCGCCCGCGCATTTGTAAAAAGGCCAAAGTCGCGCGGCGCACTTCGGCTGACCCTGCTGGCTTGAGGCTGACATTCTCGCCCCGTCCAAACCGGTCGGCTGCATCCGCCAGCCGCTCCATCGGGCGGACTTGATTGCGGATGAATAGGACCGAGACCGTTGCCAAAAGTATGGTCGCGCCTGCTAGCCAAAGAATAAAGATACCGCCGGTCGAGGCAAAAACCCGGTCGCGATAGGCTAAAAAGCGCAAAACCCCACCGGGCACTTCAACCCGAATGTCGACATAATCGGGATAACGCGTCGTATCAAACCAGAATTTCTGCCGCAGTGACCCAGACAAAGCCCGCCGCAAGGTACGGTCAAATGCCGGTATTACGGCAAGGCGCTCCCGCTCTGGCAATTTAGCCTGCTTCTGGAGAGCGACCGAGAGGCGCAAGTCTGCCCGCGCATAATTGGTAATGGCGGCGAGGTTTTCAGGTGTCGGATTGTCGGCGTAAAGTTGGGTGACGAGGGCAACATCCCCCGCTGCGCCTTCACTCAAGCGCCGGCTGACCTGTTCCCAATGCAAATCAAAGAACAAATAGGTCACGACGATTTGCATAATCGCCACCGGTAACACGATGATAAGGAGCGAGCGGGCAAAAAGCCCGCGCGGAATTAGCGCCTTTAGGTCCATCGTAAAAGGCCTTGCCGCAAAACAGTCTTACGCATCATGCATCAACCGATAGCCAAGCCCACGAACCGTCTGCAGGTAGTGAGGTTCTGCTGGATCATCTTCCAATTTACGGCGCAAGCGGGTGACCTGAACATCAATCGAACGCTCGACCGTCACACCTGCTTTGCGTGCCAATTCTTCCCGCGTGATGGTGGCACCCGGTCTGGCCGCTAAGGCGGCCAGCAGATCTCGTTCAGCATCGGTCAAACGCACCAAAGCCCCATCCCGGCGCAACTCGGCTTTGGTGGTGTTCCAGGTCACAGACCCTAACAGCAGCACGTCGGCCGCCGGAGCAGGGCGCGCGCGCTTTAAGATTGCAGCGATGCGCAAAGCCAATTCCTCGGGCTCAAAAGGCTTGCCGAGGTAATCATCGGCACCCGCAGTCAGGCCCTCAATCCGGTGACTTGGGTCGCCCAAAGCGGTCAGAAGAATGATGGGCGTATCGCGCTCACCTCTGACGGAACGGGTCAGCGAAACGCCATCTTCACCCGGCATCATCACGTCCAAGATGACCAGATCAAACATCAACGCATCCATTAGCTTGCGGGCGCTGGCCGCATCTGAAGCTTCGGTCACTGAATAACCAAGGCCAGTGAGATAGCGCTTCAAAAGGCTGCGAATGCGATCATCATCATCGACAACAAGCAGGTGGGCTGGATGATCGGCTGGGGCGCGAGGGGCCATTAGGGAACTCTGTTAGGTATGGGTTTTGGTGAGACGGTCGAAGACGCAGACGAGGCAGTCCCGGTGGGCGATCCGATAAGTGTAGAGAGGACTTTGTCGCATCCCGCCACAGCTTCACTGCCTGCGACCCGGTATGCGGCCGCCAAACAGCTGCGCATTGCCAAAGCCAGTTCGGTTGCGACTGCAGCACCTTGGGCGGTTAGGTGAACAATTTTGCGCCGTCCATCGCGCGAATCCTCTGCGCGGTGCAACCACGCGCGCGATTCTAACGCATCCAGCGTCTTCAACATGGCTTGCTTGCTCAATCCCAGTTCTGCGGCAAGCTTTAGAACAGGGAAGGGATGACCCAATAACTCGCACAGGCAACGCGCCTCGACCCAAGAAACTTGGTGTTGTTGTCGAAGTGCCTCAGTCGCCGCCTTCAACAAGTCACCAGCCTTGAAAATCAAGGAAACCCCAAGATCGAGTTCATCTTCGCGCAAGTAGAGGCGTGGCCCGCCTGCGGCAGGGCTGCTTGATCTGGCAAAAGCATTCGGTAAGGTGTTGACAGTCATGGCTGGTCCAAGAGATTGCGTCTCATCGCATTTGGGTTCAAGCCCACCGACTGTGAAGCTTTGATAATCCTATACACTGAACTAGGCGCAAGACACATGACTTTCATTCCTTACGACGATCGCGACGGCTGGATCTGGATGGACGGCGAATTTAAGCCTTGGCGCGAGGCGAAAGTGCACGTGTTGACCCATGGTCTCCATTACGGCTCGTCGATCTTTGAGGGGGAGCGCGCCTATGATGGTCAGATCTTTGAAAGTGTTCGCCATACAGAGCGGTTGTTCCGGTCGGCAGAGATTTTGGGAATGAAGCCTGCGTTCACTGTGGCAGACATTGAAGCAGCCAAAGCCGAAGCCATGGCGAAAAATGGCTTTGAGAATTGCTACATCCGCCCGGTCATGTGGCGTGGCAGTGAAATGATGGGCGTTTCCGCTCAACAGACTACCATCCGCGCTGCGGTCGCAGTTTGGGAGTGGGGCAATTACTTTGCCGACAAAATGAGCGGGATCCGAATGACCAACGCCAAATGGCGCAGACCCGACCCAAAGACGGCCCCCTGCGAAGCCAAAGCAGCTGGCCTTTACATGATATGTACCGATTCAAAGCATGCTGCTGAAGCCGAAGGTTATGCAGATGCCTTGATGCTCGATTGGCGCGGCCATGTGGCCGAAGCGACAGGTGCTAATGTCTTTTTCATCCAAGACGGGGCCATCCATACCCCAGTGCCCGATTGCTTCCTCAATGGCATCACGCGGCAGACCGTGATCCGCCTCGCGCGTGACAAGGGCTATGAAGTGGTTGAGCGGACGATTATGCCTGAGGAACTCGGCAATTTCTCTGAATGCTTCATCACAGGCACCGCGGCAGAAGTAACGCCAGTCAAAGAGATTGCAGGCATCCACTACCAGCCAGGCCGCGTGTGTGAAGATATGGTCCACACCTATGATGCGCTGGTGCGCGGCAAACACGCATAGGAGTGTTCATGAAAAAAGGTTTCTTGGCCCCGGTTCTGGGGATCGCCGCGCTGGTTTTGGTTGGTGCGAGTGCGTTTGCTTTCAATGGCTTGGACAAAGAAACCAAAGGCGTTCTGGCGCAATTGCCGACCAATAGAGATGTTTTGTTCTGGTCTATTCCCCAGCGCGATGCCGCGTTTCGGGCGATGGATCGGTTGGACTTTTTGGCCAAAAGCCGTGTGGTTGAGGCCGGTCCCAAGGCGTCTGAACTGCCAGTCGGTGCGCCGTTAGCAATCCCGAATATTGACGCTTATATGCAAGCGCAGCGCTCGTCTGGCATTGTCATTATCCAAGACGGCAAAGTCCGATTTGAGAAATATGGCCTTGGCTTCGATGCCGCCGGGCGCTGGACAAGCTTTTCGGTCGCCAAGTCCTACACTTCCACCTTAGTGGGGGCCGCTATTCAAGACGGCTATATCAAGAGCCTGTCTGACAACGTCTCAACCTATATTCCTGGCCTAAAAGGCTCCGCCTATGACGACGTAACGGTGGAGCAATTGCTCACCATGTCGTCGGGTGTTGCGTGGAATGAAGATTATGAAAATCCAAACTCGGACGTAGCTAAGTTCAATAATGCCAAGCCTGATGCAGGCTTAGATGCCACAACCAGCTATATGCGCAAGCTACCCCGCGCCCATGCGCCGGGTACTGTCTGGAATTATAACACGGGCGAGACCAATTTGGTTGGCATTCTGGTCAGTTCTGCCACCAAGAAGCCACTTGCGACCTATCTGTCTGAGAAGATTTGGAAGCCTTTCGGTATGGAGCAAAAGGCAACTTGGATCCTCAACAGTACGGGTCAGGAGATTGCAGGCTGTTGTTTGCAGATGGCCACGCGTGACTATGCCCGCATGGGGCAATTTGTGCTGGCGGGGGGTAAGATTGGCGAAACCCAATTGGTCCCTGCCGACTGGTTTGCCAAGGCGACCACTAAGAAAATGGATTATGGCGAACCCGGCCGCGGCTATGGCTATCAATGGTGGACGTATGATGACGGTAGCGTGTCCGCACAGGGCATTTTCGGGCAAGGCATCTTTATCGATCCCAAGCGCAAGTTGGTCATTGCCTCCAACGCCAACTGGACCCGTGCGACGGATGGGCCTGAGGGCGCAGCCCGGGAAGTCTTTTACAAGCAAGTCCAAGATCTGATTGATGCGGAGGCCGCTGCCAAGGCTACGTCTACCAAGTCGGCGAACTAATCCCACCTGCAGCCTCTGCAAGGCGGCGGTGCGTGCTGGCTGTGGTGCCGACTGGCAAATCTGTCAGTGGAAAGAAGCCGTGCTCAGCGATCTCATGGGCGCGGTCGATTGGCTGGGTTGTCCAAGCTTCGGCCCGATACAATAAGACGTGGTCGCCTTTGAAATAAGCGAAATTGGTGTGAATGGATATTAGACGTAAGTCTTCAGGTCGAATGATGAGGCCCGCCTCCTCGCGCGCTTCCTTGATGGCCGCATCCAATGCATGCTCGCCTCGTTCAACGCCGCCGCCGGGTAAGTGCCAGCCGGGCAAATAGGTGTGGCGCACCAAACAAACACGGTCTTGGGCGTCAATCGCCAGAATCCGCACACCCAAGGTCGCCCCGCGCGACAGTCGGAACCACGTATGTATCACAGCTTTGCGCAAAAACTTTAGCATGTAGCCTTGTATAGGGTGACTTGGCGGCGCGTGCCAATGCCGCTAGAGAGGCACGCAACGACATAAGGAGTTTCCACAATGTATGCCATTCTCGCACTCGTTTTGGCCGTTGGTGCCATGGCTATCTTGAACCTGATTGAGTTCAAGCGCCTAGACTAGTCCACTGGTCCCTAGCCCCAGCCATTTTACCCATTCTGTGCTTTGGTTTCTTCGGCTGCGGCTGCCGCGATTGGGGCTAAGGCTTCATAAAGTTCCGGAATAGAGATCGGCTTATTCAAAAAGCCGGTCATACCCGCCGCGAAGGCGGCTTCTCGCGTTTCTGGTCGCGCGTCCGCCGTCAATGCGATGATTGGCATGGCTGGAAAATCGAGCGCCTGCAAGTCTGCTTCTAGAGCCCGAATCTGGCGTGTGGCCTGATAGCCATCCATGTTGGGCATATGCAAATCCATCAAAATGGCATCGAAGCGGGCTTTCTGGATCGTCTCCAGACACATGAAGCCATCGGCAACGATGACGCAGGAATGGCCTAATTGTTCCAAGATAACAGCGATGATCTTCTGATTGATCTGATTATCTTCCACAACCAAAATGCACAAAGCCCGCGTGTGATCGACCGACCCAATCGGTTCATCCAAATTACTCGCCACCCGTTCAAGCGGCAGATAAAACTGAATCGAACCATGACGCGCACCCCGCGTAGCGATGGTGACATCGCCGCCCATGGCGCGCGCTAGTTTTCGCGCCAATGGCAGATCAATGCCATTGCTTTGCGTGATGGGATTATCGGGTGTTTGAATGCTGGAGAAAGGCTCAAACAGGCTGCGGGCTTCAAGACTAGAATAGGGCGCACCAACATCTTGGAGAACGACCAAGGCACCATGACCATTCTCACCAGCGCTGAGGCGCATTTTCATGGTGCCCGGCCCACTGCGCTCAATCGCATGGCGCAACATGGCTTGCAGCGTCCGCAGGAACAGCTTCTCGTCGCCGAGGAAATTGGCCCGCGCGGCGGGATCTATATCCAGTTGAAGGTCAATCCGACGCGCCGTGGTCCGCGAATTCATGGCTTCACAGGCTGTCATGCACGCCTTGGCCAGTGGAAACGCGTTTGTGCGGACATCCATTGTGCCGGACTCTATCCCCGAAAGGTCGAGCGCTGAATCAACCAGCGACAACAATTGTTCACCAGCCAATTCAGAAGCCTCAACCAAGTCTGCGAGTTCGGGCCGGTTTGCTTGTTCCTTGAGTAGTCGCGGTAGGGCCATAAGCGCATGAATAGGCGTACGAAACTCATGACTTAGGCCTGATACAAATCGGTTTTTGGCTTCAAGCCCCGCTTGGGCAGTTTTTCGCGCCTCGATCAATTCGCGCTCTTTTTGCTTCTGTTCGCTAATGTCCATGATTGTACCGGCAAAACGCAACACAAGGCCGTCGCTGTCATGGATGCTCGTGCCGCTCACCGACACCCAGCGTATCTCACCGGTTGGTCGCATAACTCGAAATTGCGCGGTATATGGGATACGCTCGCCAAAGGCCTGCGCACAAGCTGCGCGCACCGACTGCCTATCTTCAGGATAAATCAGGTCTTCAAATACCGATTGAAATGTGCGTGAATCAGCCTGGGGAAGACCCAAAATGTCGCGGCAAGATGGTGAGAAATAATGCGAGTTGGCGACACGGTCGTGATCCCAAACGCCAAGCTTCGCGTGCCGCAATGCTAAGGCATAACGCTCCACCAAGGTTCTTGTGTCTGTCAAATCATCGGCGGATTGAGGTGCAGCATTCAGCGTGATTTGCACAGCTCGCTGGCCTCGAAAATCAATCATCCGTTCGGTCACATCGGCAAAAAACAGGTCGCCTTCAACAGTTGAGAAGTAGGTGAAACGACGCTCAGGGTCTTTTTGCGGCTGGACATAGGTCCCCATCAGCCCCGTGATGTTTCGATGGTCGGTTAGGTTTCGAACAGAAGCAAAACCAAAAGCCACTGCGGCTGCCTTGTTGGCATACAGAATTTCTTCATGACAACGGACAAAGATACCTTGTGGTAGGTTGCCTAAGATATCATCAAAGGTTCGCAAGTGGTCCATGAACGCAACCAGATCAAAGATGATATTTAAGATAATAAAATTACTTTTATAATCTTTAAATCCTTATCGACGAATTACAAAGTCAATCTTGCAGTAGCCAACTGCGTCGCCGCCTTTGTGCTGGCAGGAAGGGCTGGCCCTGCAGGCGTCCGTGCCCTAGTTTATGCCCCATGATGATCAACCCAAAAACCGTACTGGTAACAGGCGCTGGCCAACGCCTCGGACTTGCCATTTCAGAAGCGCTGGCAGAGGCGGGGCATTGTGTCATCCTTCACGCCAGCAATTCGATTGCCCAAGCTGAGTCCGCCGCCTCACGATTGCGGGCGGCAGGGGCAAAGGCCTTTGCAGTGCAGGCGGACCTCTTGGTGGAGGCTGATGTTGCGAGCCTGATTACGCGGGCCAGCAGTCTGGCTGGTGGCCCGATCACAGGGCTGGTCAATAATGCGTCAATCTTTGAAGGCGACGAGGCATCGGACTTTACGCGCACCAGCTGGGATCGTCATTTTGATGTCCATGTTCGCGTGCCCTGCGAATTGGCGCGCAACTTGGCCGCTGCTTTGCCAGAGGGGCAGACTGGTTCCATCGTCAATCTCATTGACCAACGCATTTTCAAGCTAACGCCACAGTTTTTCACCTACACCTTGTCCAAAGCTGCCTTAGCCACAGCAACGCATACGTTGGCGCAGTCGCTTGCCCCTCACGTGCGCGTCAATGGCGTGGCACCAGGGCCGACGGCGCGCAACATCCGCCAGTCTGAGGAAGATTTTCAAAAACAAGTCGATGCAACGCTGTTGGGCACGGGCAGCCCAGTCTCAAGTGTGGTAGAGGCGGTTTGCTTTCTGTTAAATGCGGAGGCCATAACGGGCCAAATCATGGCCGTTGATGGCGGGCAAAGCCTGATTTGGCGCACACCAGATGTCGATGGGATCAACGAATGAAATCTTCAGGCCCTTCTGAACTGGGTGTTGTGATGCGCCAAGGTGGCATGATCCGCCGACCAGCCAAGCCACCTGCAAAGCCGTTTTCCGACCACGCTAAGGGCGAGGAGGCAGTACCGACGCGCGCTGTTTCAACCAAGATTTTCGTCAAAGGCTTGATGGTTGAGGCCGAATGCGGCGTCTATGCGCATGAAAAGGGGCGGCGGCGGCCTTTGGTGGTCGATCTTGAAGTGCAGGTCGGCACCTCGGTCCGCGCTGGCAGTGATGAGCTGGCCGAAACCGTCGATTATGACAGCCTTGTCGCCCATGTGCGCACCGTGGCAGCGGGTGAACATTTGCATCTGATTGAAACCTTTGCCGAAAAAGTCTGCGAGGCCGTGCTAACGGATAAAAGGATTTTGAGTGTCCGGCTGCGGGTGGAGAAGCCCGGCGCGGTGCCGGGGGCTGCTTGTTCTGGCGTTGAGCTAGAGCGGACGCGTTAGCCCATGCCTGACACGCCTCACGCAGAAACGGTGGCGTCAATGACAGCAATGATCATCGGCATTGAGCAAGCCCGCGCCATTCCATGGCCCACGGCAAATTCCCACAAGCATAGTCGTGGCCGGCTTGCCGTCATCTGCGGTGGTAGATTGCAAACAGGGGCGGCGCGCTTGGCTGCCGCTGCGGGCCATCGCATTGGGGCAGGCTGGGTCAGTCTGATCGCCGTCCCAGAAGCCGCGACCATTCTGGCTTGTCATGAGACAGAGCGTTTGATCGTCGAGCGCTTGCCTGAGCAAAGCCTATCAAGCCTTTGTGCGGATTTTGATGCTTTGGTGTTGGGTCCTGCCTTCGGGCTGACTGACGGCCAAGCCGAGGATGTCTTGGATATGGTGCAGGGCTTTCCGAAGCCCTTGGTGCTCGACGCCGATGCCTTGACCCTGATTGCCCAAAGCGGTCGCGACGGGCTTTTGTGGCAAGCTGTGCAAGCTCGCACCGCCCCAACCATCCTCACTCCGCATAGTGGGGAGTTCACCCGGCTCGCTGGAGCATTTGACCCTGAACAGAAGGGGGAGGCGAGCTTAAAGCTCGCCCAAGACCTACAGGCTATCGTCGTGCATAAAGGTGCACAGACGTGGGTTGCTGCCCCTGACGGGCGCTTAGCTCCATCCGATTTGGCTACACCTTTTTGTGCCAGCGCCGGAACTGGCGATGTGCTCGCTGGCCTGATCGGTGGTCTATTGGCGCAGTCTATGCCCGCATTTGAAGCGGCCTGCGCGGCAGTTTGGATCCACGCGACGGCGGCTAATCGGGTTGGGCCGGGCTTGATTGCGGGTGATTTGGTTACGGCATTGCCCGCGGTGTTGAATGACCTTGTGCCAGAAGGGTTACGGGCGCGGCAGCTTTAAAGCCTCTCTCCTACTGGGAGAAGGGAGCGCGCGCGCCCCCTTATTCCGCCAAACGCCCATCCTTAATGGCCTTTGCCGTGAATTTGTACAAAAGCTCACTTGATGCTTCAGGAATTTGTTTCTCCAGTTTGGGGCAGGCGAGCTGGTGCAGGACGTGGCGGATGATGGCGAGGCGGGCGTGCTTTTTGGAGTCGGCGCGCACGCAGAACCAAGGGGTGCGGGCGGTGTGGGTGGCTTTGAGCATTTCGTCGCGCGCCGCCGTGTAATCATCCCATTTTTCTTGCGCGACAGCATCCAGCGGGCTGATCTTTAGACGGGCGAGAGGGTCCGTCCGCCGCTCTTCGAGGCGACGGGCTTGCTCCTCGCGACTGATATCCAGCCAAAGCTTGATGATGTGGGTGCCAGATTCACTCAACATGGTTTCAAAGGGCACCACATCGCGCAAGAAATCGGCGTGCTCTTCCGGGGTGCAAAAGCCCATGACGGGCTCTACCCCGCCGCGATTATACCACGAGCGGTTGAAGATCACGACTTCGCCCGCTGCTGGCAGATGGGCCGCATAACGCTGGAAATGCCATTGGGTTTTTTCGCGGTCAGACGGTTTGGGCAGCGCGACGACGCGGGTTGAGCGCGCACTCATATGCTCGATCATGCGCTTTATTGTGCCGTCTTTGCCAGCCGCATCGCGACCTTCAAAGATGATCAGCACTTTTGCCCCAGTCTCCATCAACCATTGCTGGGTAGTGACGAGGGCTACTTGCAGAGGCTCGAGCTGCTCGAGGAATTCGGCGTCCGACATTTTAGACTTGGCACTATCGTTTGCAGCTTTTGCGGACTTCTTGTCGTTGGCCATCTTGCTTCCTCCGGCATAAGTCTGAAGTGTGCACGCTACTTTACGCCCCGCGCAAGGGGGCTAGCCAAATGAGTGAATGATGAAGCCCAGCCAACGCCTCTATGTCGCCACTGCTTTGGACCAAGACGGGCCCGTGGCGCTCGACGCTGGGCAAGCGCATTACCTAGCCCATGTGTTGCGTTTGCCTGTCGGTGCGGCGGTTTTGTTGTTTAATGGTCGCGATGGCGAATGGCTGGCCCATTTGACGCAAGTTGGAAAAAAAGGCGCAGAAGCCGTTTGTGTCGAACAAACCCGCGCACAAACCCCCGTCTGCGATCTCGACTTGTTATTTGCCCCGGTGAAGGGCGACCGCACCGATACGATTGTCGAAAAAGCCACAGAGCTTGGCGTGGCGCGCATCCGCCCAGTCCTGACCGAGCGTACCATCGTCCGAAAACTCAATCTCGAGCGCCTCCGAAGTCGCGCTGCCGAGGCATCTGAGCAATGCGGCACCTTATTTGTGCCGGAAGTGTTTGACGCCGTAAGCCTCATGAGCCTTCTCGACCCTAAAGCAGAACCGCGTCTGATCCTGTTTGCAGATGAAGCCGGAGATGCCATGTCGGTGGCCGAAGCCTTGGCTGATAAGCCGGCCCGCGTGGCGCTTTTGACGGGGCCCGAAGGCGGCTTTACGCCTGCAGAACGGGAGAAGCTGCGGGCCAATCCCTTGGTTCGCCCCGTCAATCTGGGGCCGCGTATCCTGCGCGCCGATACGGCAACTTTTGCTGGGCTAACTTTGATCCAAAGCACGTGGGGCGATTGGACTTAAGGGGCACAAGTGGGGGCGACATTGCGTCGCATTTTCGAAATTACGCCCAATCACCATCTGATGCTTGGACCTAAGGGCAATCATGCGCGATAGGTGCCCAAAAGCAGGAGACAGTCATGACCACGGCGTCGGGTTATCCTTTTGAAACGGAGAACCCTTTAGAGTTTCATCAAGCCCCTCAGGACCTTTCAGACCGGGTGGCTTTGGGCATGACCCGTGCTCTGCGCTTCTTTGCAGACCGCTTTTTTGCCAAGCGCTATGGCCACCGCGCCGTCGTGCTGGAAACCGTCGCGGCTGTGCCCGGCATGGTGGCTGGGATGTTGGTTCATATGCGCAGCATCCGCCGTATGGAAGATGATCACGGCTGGATTCAGACCTTGCTGGATGAATCCCAGAACGAGCGGATGCATTTGATGACATTTGTGACCATTGCGCAGCCAAATTGGCTAGAGCGCTTGTTGATCTTGTTGGCCCAAGGTGTGTTCTTCAATGCCTTCTTTGTGCTCTATCTTTTCTTCCCTCGTACGGCCCATCGGATGGTTGGTTATTTTGAGGAAGAAGCCGTGATCAGCTACACCTCTTACTTGGCTGAGATCGATGCAGGTCGTCTGGAGAATGTGGCCGCGCCAGCTATCGCGATTGACTATTGGAAGCTTGCGCCTGATGCGCGACTGCGTGATGTTGTGCTGGCGGTCCGGGCGGACGAGGCCAAGCATCGCGACGTCAACCATCAGTTTGCACATGCCTTGACAGCATAAAGCGGGCTAAATCGTGTTGGCCTTCTTGCGCCTGTCATAAACGCGCCCTAACTCACACCCGCGTGAGCTTCACGTCGTATGAGACCTTGTGCATGGCTGATTCAGAAGACCTTTCCCGCCCCCTCGAGACCTTTGAGGATTTGTTGCCCTATTTTGATGCGGGGCCAAAGCCGAAGTCTGATTGGAAAATTGGGACCGAGCATGAGAAGTTCGGCTTCTACAAAGGAACCCACGCGCCTGTCCCCTATGCCGGCGACACCGGTGTGCGCGCGCTGCTGGATGGGATGAAGACCCTTTCGGGTTGGGACGGCATTTATGAAGGCGATGATATCATTGGCCTGAAGCAGGGCATGGCGTCAATCACGCTAGAGCCCGGCGGTCAGTTTGAATTGTCGGGCGCACCTTTGGAGCATTTGCACCAGACCTGCACGGAAGTAGGTGCCCATTTAAGTGATGTTCGCACCATCACGGACAAGCTGGGCATTGGATTCTTGGGTCTGGGCTTTAACCCGTTGCATAGTTTGGAAGAAATTCCACTGATGCCAAAGGGCCGCTATAAGATCATGCGGGATTACATGACCAAGGTCGGCCGTCTTGGTCGGCAAATGATGTTCCGCTCCTGCACGGTACAAACCAATTTGGACTTCGGCTCCGAAGCCGACATGGTGAAGAAGTTCCGTGCCTCACTGGCGCTGCAACCCATTGCCACAGCCTTGTTCGCCAATTCGCCCTTTGCTGAGGGCCGAACCAATGGCTTCTTGAGCTACCGGGCCCATGTGTGGAGCGATACCGACCCCGATCGCACCGGCATGCTGCCCTTTGTGTTTGAGCCGGGCATGAGTTTTGCCCGCTATGCAGAGTGGGCGCTCGACGTGCCGATGTATTTTGCCAAGCGCAATGGCGAGTATCTCAATCTCGCAGGGCGTTCGTTCCGTGACTTCATGGCAGGCAGATTGCCCGAATTGCCCGGCGAAAAGCCGACAATGAAAGATTGGGAAGACCATTTGACGACTTGCTTCCCAGAAGTGCGTTTGAAGACCTTCTTGGAAATGCGCGGCGCAGATGCGGGGCCTTGGTCGCGGCTCTGTGCTTTGCCTGCGCTCTTTGTTGGTCTGCTGTATGATGATGCCGCAACCGAGGCAGCCTTGGAGCTGGTCAAGGATTGGACGGCAGAAGACCGCGAGAGCCTGCGCCGCACGGTGCCCTTCTTGGGCCTTAAGGCACCCATTCGGGGTCGCAGTGCGCAAGATGTCGCCAAGGATGTGCTGACCATTGCCCGCCAAGGCTTGCGCGCCCGGGCTAAACTCAATGCTTCAGGTGATGATGAGACAGGCTTCTTGAGTGAGCTTGACGAAATCGCGGCCAGCGGCATGACCCCAGCCCAGCGCCTACTCGAGCGCTATCACGGGGAATGGGGCGGCAATATCCACAAAGTTTATGAGACTTGCGCCTATTAGGCTCGAACGATTTAGAGCCTATAGCCCAGCCGCAACGTGATTTTGTCGACATCAACCAAAGTGTTGATTGTCGTACCGCGGGTGTAACGCGTCTCTAGCGAGATGTTAGAGCCCGTTGAGGGGCGTAGGCCTGCACCGACGGAGAAAATTCCGCCAGAGGCTTTGCGGCTTGTGATGTCATAGCGGCCATTATAGCTGCTCGAGATAGTAATGACGCCAAAGCCAAAAGCTTGCTCCGCGCTCAAGCCCAAGTTCATTCCGCCCCGAAAATAGGCGTCGAGTTCGGCCAGTTTTTGGCTGTCACCGGGGTCTTGTACGTCGGCATAGTCGACGACGATCGAGAGATTGCAGCGCATGGCCCACCCCAGCGCGTCGCGACGGGTGCAAGGTCGAACACGCGGGAAGTCGATCAAAGCATCACCCACCCACACGGCAGCTTTCGCCGCATCATCGGTTTGAAATGCAAGCGAGCCAAAGCCAATCGCCCTGCCGGCTTGATTGGGATTGCGGAAGATCAAGCTATTGCCGAGCGTTAGGTCATTGAACTCCTCACGCCCAGAGCGCGCCGCGCGGCGGTTATATTGGACGAATGGCGTCCAGCGTAATTCAGTCGCCTCTGACGGCTTGGCAAATAAGATGGGCTCAATGGCCAGCGCTAGGCTGGCGTTCAAAAGGCGGGTATCGGCGGCCTTATCCTCTTCAAAGCCGAGGGTTGCAAAGCCACGTTCGCGTGCAGGTTTGATGAAGTCATTTTTGCTGTCAGCTAAGATCAGGCCACTTCGCTTTGCCGCAGGCTCATTTGTTGGAACAATGACGGCGGGCGCGGGTGGCGAGGCGGCTTTGCATGACAGGCTGATCCCATCGGTATCGCCATTGAGGAAAGCAATCGCCCGTGCCTTTGGATCTAGAACGCCTTGGCTGGCCAAGGTAAAGCGCGCTTCGCTTGCTGCAGGCGTCGATAACACTGCCACGGTCGACGCGAACAGACCCGAAAGGGCATGGTCCGTGCTCGTTGCCGCGAGCTGTCCCAAGTTGCGCGATTCAATCGCGCTTAGAAGCTCACCCGTCATCTTCAAGCCCGCATGTCCGATCAGGCGTTGCCGCAAATCTGCGCCAGTAAAACTTTGCCTAGAGGTTTCGCAGGTGACCTTGTCGTACAAGCGCTCCAGAGCAGCAGGGGCTGCAGCTTGAGCCAGGACGGGCATGAAGAAAAGAGGGGTGGAGAGGCCCAGCAGAAGGGGCAGAAGCGTGCGAATCATGGCGGCGCTTTAGCCTGAAACGCCAAAGCCCGCCAAGTCTTGAACAAAAGTGGCTACAGTTTAACCCGTTTTTGCTGAGATATTTAAGGCCATTTTACAACTGGTGGCATGGACGAGAGGATGCTCTCAACATTGCCGCCAGTCTTGAGGCCAAAGGTCGTACCCCGGTCATAGAGCAGGTTATATTCCACATAACGACCGCGTTGGATTAGCTGAGCTTCCCGCTCATCCTCGGTCCAAGTCTCGTTCATGCGGCCACGCACGATCTGTGGATAAACAGACAAGAAGGCGCGTCCGACGTCTTGGGTAAAGGCAAAATCTTTCTCCCAAGAGCCAGTATTGTGGTGGTCATAAAAAATGCCACCGATTCCGCGAGGTTCGTCGCGGTGGGGCAAATAAAAATAGGTGTCGCACCAGTCTTTGAACTTCGCATAATAGGCAGGGTCATGCGCGTCACACGCCTGCTTCATTGCTGCATGGAAGGTCAAGGTGTCGGGAAAGTCCTGCGTGCGCTGATAAGCCATCAAAGGCGTTAAATCGGCACCGCCGCCAAACCAGCTTTCCGTGGTTGCGATCATGCGTGTGTTCATATGTACTGCCGGAACGCGTGGATTGGTCATGTGCGCAATCAAGCTGACCCCAGAAGCCCAAAAGCGGGGATCCTCAGAGGCACCGGGAATCGTTTTGGCATAATCGGCCGGAAACGTACCCATGACGGTGGAGACATGCACGCCGACTTTCTCAAACAAGCGCCCCTTCATGATTCCCATGACGCCACCGCCGCCAGCTTCTTCCTTGCGGTTCCAAGGCGTGCGAACAAATCGTCCGGGACTTCCAGGGTAAAGGGCCGGGTCTGCTTCGTCCTCGAGGGCTTCAAACGCCTGCATGATCTGGTCCCTCAAGGCTTCAAACCATGCTCTTGCCTGTGCTTTACGGTCGTCTTGCTCGCTCATTCTGCCCTCGTTTGTCGTTTTTTGCGCTGGGAAAGTGGTCCCAGTTTCCTCCCTACAACGCTAATCCAGCGTCGCCCATCCGCCAGTTTGTCGCATGGCTTCGGTTAAGGCGATAGCTCCCGCTGTCACCACATTGAGAGAGCGCAGTCCCAGCGCCATGGGAATCCGCACACAGGCGTGACAAGCCGCGATGACATCGCCGGGTGTCCCTTCAGTTTCACGTCCCAGCATCAAAACATCGCTCGGTTCAAAGACGAAATCGGTTAAACGCGTGCTTCCCTCCGTCTCGATCAACACAATCCTGCTATTTCTTAGCATTGTGGCTGCTGCAAATGCAGCAAAGCTATCGTGACGCTGCCAGTCACACTTGTCGCCATAATCCAAGGATGCACGCTTTAAGGTCTTGTCTGATAAGGGAAAACCGCAAGGTTCAATGACATCTAACCCAACGCCAAGGCACGCGGTAAGACGAATGGCCGCACCGAGATTTGGCGCGATATCTGGTTGAAAGAGAGCTAGGCGCACGTTATGCAATCTCATCTTAGGAGGGGGTGCCGCGAGATGCGGCGTTCCGTCGCACGTTCAATAGGGGTTACTGCCCTACTGTTAGCGGTAAACGACTTTTAGACGTGTGTGAATGCGGGAGTAGCAAGGTGTCAGCCACCAATCATGAAGTAGCCGGCGAAGCCGGAGAACCAACACGGCGTGACATGATCCATGTCGCGACAGGAGCCGTAGCAGCGGGCGGTGCCGCCATGCTGGCCTGGCCGCTCATCAATCAAATGAATCCAGCAGCCGATACGCGCGCTTTGGCATCAATTGAGTTTGATGTGTCAAAAGTCGCGGAAGGCTCGCAGACCAAGATCATGTGGCGCGGTAAGCCGCTATTCGTTCGTCACCGGACCGCTGAGGAAATCGCGCAAGGCAAAAAAGACGACGGTGCAGAGCTGAAGGATCCGCAAACGGACGAGCAGCGCACCATGCAGTCCAATGAGCAGCCCGGTAAGCCCGAGTACCTGATCATGGAAGCAAACTGCACGCACTTGGGTTGTATCCCTGTCGGCATTGCTGAGCCAGGCTATATTGGTGAATACGGTGGCTGGTTCTGCCCATGCCATGGCTCACACTATGATACCGCTGGCCGCATTCGCAAGGGCCCAGCCCCGAAAAACCTTTATATTCCGCCCTACGTCTATACCGGCGGCACAGTCGTAAAGATTGGATGATACGAACATGAGTGGACCTTCAAGCTATGTGCCTAAGTCCGACCTCGAAAAGTGGTTGGATTCACGGCTGCCGATCATGCGGTTTATGAATGACACGCTGGTCGATTTTCCAACCCCAAAGAACTTGAACTATTGGTACACGTTCGGCGGCATTTTGGCGGTCTGCTTGGCCAGCCAAATCATCACCGGGATCATCCTGGCGATGCATTATGTGCCTCATGTCGACATGGCCTTTAACTCGGTTGAGCGCATCATGCGCGACGTCAACTATGGCTGGTTGGTGCGCTTCATGCACTCCAACGGGGCTAGCATGTTCTTCTTGGCCGTTTACATCCACATCTTCCGTGGCCTTTACTACGGTTCATACAAAGCACCGCGCGAAATTCTCTGGGGCTTGGGTGTTATCATCTTCTTGCTGATGATCATCACCGCTTTCATGGGCTACGTGTTGCCTTGGGGTCAGATGTCCTTGTGGGGCGCAACTGTGATCACCAACATCGTGGGTGCCGTTCCTTTCGTCGGTGACGCGATCAAGACTTGGTTGCTTGGTGGCTTTGCCGTCGACAATGCGACACTGAACCGCTTCTTCTCGCTGCATTACCTCCTGCCGTTCGTGATTGCAGGCGTCGTGGTGTTGCACATCTGGGCACTACACGTGCCTGGCAACAACAACCCAACCGGTGTTGAAGTCCAAGATGTGAAGAAAGAAACCCTTCCATTCCATCCTTACTACACAATCAAGGATGCGTTTGCGATCTGTGTCTTCTTGCTGATCTTTGCAGGCTTTGTCTTCTTCGGCCCCAACACTTTGGGTCACCCAGACAATTATATCCCTGCTAACAACCAAGTGACGCCAGCGCACATCGTGCCCGAATGGTATCTGTTGCCCTTCTATGCGATCTTGCGGGCCATCACCTTCGACGTTCTGATCATTGATGCCAAGTTCGGCGGCGTGATCGCGATGGGTGGTGCGATCCTGATCTTGTTCGCGCTTCCTTGGCTCGACTCATCCAAGATCAAGTCCATGCGCTACCGCCCGGTGGCCCGTATGTGGTGGTTTGCTTTCGTGCTGAACTTCCTGATGCTGGCTGTTTGCGGTGCCATGCCGGCTGAACCGCCCTGGACGTTGATCTCGCTGATCTGCACGATCTTCTACTTCGCTTATTTCTTGGTCGTTCTCCCAGTATTGGGTGTGATTGAGAAACCCCAAACCCCCCCTGCGTCGATTGCAGATTCCATCCTGCAATCACACAAGAAGTCGGCGGGCGTATCTCCTGCGGCTGTACCGGCGGAATGAGGAACTTTGTAATGAAACCAACTTTCGCACGCCGATTTATCGCTGGGGTCTTGGGCCTTGTCTCCGTGGTCGCTTTCACCAGCAGCGCGCAAGCTGCTGGTGAGGTCAAGAAACCACGGGAAGTCAATGGCTCGTGGGAAGGCCCATTTGGTCGCTTTGACCGGGCTCAGCTGCAACGCGGCTTCCAAGTCTATAAGGAAGTCTGCTCGGGCTGCCATGCTATGGACTTGCTGCATTACCGTAACCTCGGTGATGAACATGGCCCGTTCTATGATCCCAAATATCCAAACCCGAACGAAAACCCCGTCATCAAAGCCATTGCTGCCACCTACACGGTGAAAGCGGTGGATCCAGATGGCAATGAGGAAGAGCGTCCAGGTCTGCCAGCAGACAAGTTCGTGTCACCGTTCGAAAATGCTTCTCAAGCAAAAGCGGCTAATGGTGGGTCGATGCCTCCCGATATGTCGGCTTTGATCAAGGCGCGTTACAATGGTGGCGACTATGTCTATTCGCTTTTGAGTGGCTATGATCAAACGCCGCCTAAAGGGAAGTCCGTTCCAGAAGGCAAGTATTATAATCCGTACATGCCTGGGGGCGTGATCGCCATGGCTCCGCCACTGGTCGATGAACAAGTGACCTATGCCGATACCGAAGCTAATAAAGGCGTTAAACCGACTGTTGACCAAATGTCCCGTGACGTTGTGGCCTTCTTGAGCTGGGCTTCTGAACCCCATCAGACCCAACGCAAGATCACAGGTTTTGGCGTGATGGCCTTCCTGTTAGTTCTGACCATCCTCTTGTGGTTCTCGTACCGCCAAGTGTGGCGCAACGTCGAGCACTGAGGCCATTCAGGCATCTGCAATGACAAAGGCCGCCCCCCGGGGCGGCCTTTTTTGCTGTGTGGCGAGCGAGGGGGTGGCTTGCTAACTCAAGCCCGACGATCAAGGGCAACGGCGCTTGTGTCGCGGAAAGCTTGTGCGCCTGGGCCGTATGCTACCGGGGTCGGCCGAGCCGCCACGGCTTCTTCGGCGATGGCGCGCACCATGCCTTCGGCCAAGGCGCGCTGCCTTCCCAAGGCGCGCTCATGGGCTTCCATGGCTGCCTTGAAGCGCTCTGTCTCTACCGTCAGGGTTGCCTTCAGAACGGATGGCACGCCTTCAAGCATTTTTGGGTTCTGGGCAATTCGTCTGCTCTCCATCGCATAGACATTAGCCAAGCGCGCTGATTCCTCATTCAAGGATTGTGCTTCAAGGAAACGACTGCCCTCAAACAAGGCCGCCTGCCTTTCGGCCAAATCTGCCAGACGGCGCGTTAAGAGGATCAATTGGTCAAGTAAATCGCTGGGGTCATTTGCCATTAGGGTCATGATTTATACTCCCGCTGCTTGTGCGCGCTCTTGGATTTTGAGCATTTCTCGTTTCACGGCGGTGGCGATGCCGATCCCGCCTTGTTCGCTGAAGCCCTTGGCATATTCTTCAGTCAAGAAAGGGCGAAAGGCCCGTTCTGCCACACCGCCGCCAAACATGGATTCCGAGATGTCGGTGTCTGTTTCCATGAGCGACAGCATTTGCGCCAAGGCCATGCGTTCGAATTCGCGCGCGGTCTTGTCCATCTCGGCGTTTGACTTGAGCGTCTTTGCGCGGACACCCAACATCTCAACCGAGGTCGACTGGGTCTGCGGAAAGGGCATTACGGGGGCGATACTATCCATATTCTTTGGGTTCCTTACATCACTTCGATGTCAGCTTGCAGCGCACCAGAGGCTTTCAGCGCCTGGAGAATTTGAATGAGGTCACGTGGGTTGACGCCCAGAGAATTGAGGCCTTCGACCAGATCGCGCAGCGGCACGCCGCCGCGAATGACGGTGAGGTCACCATTGTCTTCTTCAACCGTGACGTTGGAACGTGGCACGACCGTGGTTTCGCCTTGGCTCAGCGGGTTTGGCTGGCTGACGAGGGGGGTCTCTTGCACCGAGACGGTGAGATTGCCCTGTGCCACGGCGACAGTAGACACCCGCACATTATCGCCCATCACCACAATGCCGGAGGCTTCATCAACCACAATCTTAGCAACCTGATCGGGGGTTACATTCAGGCGCTCGACCCGGCCAATCAGGCTAACCATATCGCCTGGATAACCAATGGGCTTTGATAGAACGACCGTTGAAGGGTTTTCTACCGAGGCAGCTGCGACACCCAAATTGGTGTTGATGGCGTTGGCGATGCGGCGGGCGGTTGTGAAATCTGGATTGCGTAAGGCAAGGCGAAGTTCAGTTTGACCAGCAAGGTCAAAATGAAGCTCGCGCTCAATCAGGCCTCCGTTGGCAATGCGGCCATTGGTGCTGACGCCGCGGCTGACACTCGTTCCAGAATTACCGGTCGCGGTAAAGCCGCCGACTGTTAGCTGGCCTTGGGCAACAGCATAAACTTGACCATCTGCGCCCATCATTGGGGTCACAAGCAGCGTTCCGCCCTCTAAGCTCTTTGCATCCCCAAAGGCCGAGACCGAGATGTCCAGCCGTGTGCCTTGGGTGGCAAAAGGAGGTAGGCTCGCTGTTACCATCACGGCAGCAACGTTTTTGGTTTGTAGATTCTGCTCGCGGGTGTTGACGCCCATCCGCTCCAGCATTGCTTCCAAGCTTTGCTTGGTGAAGGGGGAATTGCGCAGACCGTCGCCAGTTCCGGGTAGTCCAACCACAATGCCATAGCCGATCAATTGGTTGTCACGGACCCCTTCAATCTGCACCAGATCCTTGATGCGCGATTGGGCAAAAGTTTGGGAAGGCCAAGCACACCATAGGCTGATGAGCCCGAGCGTGAGGGCTGCAGAAACAAGACGGAATACGGGCGTAATTATCTGTGTCATTGGTTTTGACCATGCTAAATCCATGCCGCAATCTGGTTTAAGAAAAAGATGTTAAAACAATGGTTTAAGGGGCGTACTTTGGCCTAACCTTCCAAACCGATCGGCAAGGTTTGCCTAGGGCTGGTGGCATTCTGCCGTCTGCCCGCTTTCTTGTGTCACACATTAATCAGGTCTTAACCGGGGCGGCCCATGAATCGTGTTCATGAAAGTTAATGCGCCCACGTCCACATCCATTGCTTCTGGGGCACGTCGCACCACCGGTGGAGCGGCACCTGGATTTGTGCTGCCCGGGCAAGTCGAAGGAGGGCCGGCGCAAGTCAATCGCGCGATGTCTGCGACCTCCATCCCCAATGTGGGCGCGCTTTTGGCCTTGCAGGGCGAAGACGATGTGGTTGAACGGCGCCGCCGTGCGACCCGCCGCTCTTCCACCCTCTTAGACCAGTTGGACGAGATACGTGTCGCCATTTTGGGTGGGGGCGTCAGTCGCGACCAAGTGGCGCGTCTCTCTCAAACCCTGCGCGAGCACCGCGATGCCGTGGATGATCCAGCCTTGAATGCGCTTCTCGATGACGTGGAACTTCGCGCTGAAGTCGAGCTGGCCAAACTAGAGCGCGCGCTTTAGGGGCGTCGAGCGGTCGATTTTTAGGACCCTGTTTGATGTTGCAGCCAGTAGCTTGTTCTTTTAGCAGTTCTCGGCACAGCCCAATGTTTCTTGCGCCTTGCGAGCCGTCTCGGGCTTCACTATAGCGCGAGGACATCGTGCGATGCCTTCATCGATCACATGTAGAAGCAGGGGTACGTCATGACGACGATAGTTATGCCAAACACCGATGTGCCAAGTGACTATGTGCCTTCCGACGACGAAGAGTTCATGAATGAACGTCAGCGCGAGTATTTCCGCAAAAAGCTGCAGGATTGGAAAGGCTCGCTTCTAGCTGACTCCAAGGATACCTTATCGCATCTGCAAACAGAGACCGTATCTCTGCCAGATGCAGCAGACCGCGCCTCTGCCGAGACCGACAAAAATATTGAGTTGCGGGCACGTGACCGTCAACGCAAGCTGATTTCCAAGATTGATGCGGCGTTGCGCCGGATTGAGGATGGCTCTTACGGCTATTGCGATGAAACCGGTGAGCCGATCTCGTTAGGCCGCTTGATGGCCCGCCCGGTAGCGACCTTGAGCTTGGAAGCCCAAGAACGCCACGAGCGATCAGAGCGCATTCACCGCGACGACTAAACCGAGGCGATCAGCCCGAAATCAAAACGGGCTGATTGCTCCTAAGATTTGCTGACCTTTGGGCGGCTGTTGATAGGCTGTGATCTGACCACGCCCACCGTAAGAGATACGGGCCTCTGCCATTTGTGTGTGGCGAACTTGATTGGCCGATGTGATATCTTGTGGCCGCACGATCCCGGAGACCAAAAGTTCGCGCAATTCATTATTGATGCGCACTTCCTGGCGACCCGCCACAACCAAATTGCCATTTGGCAGCACTTGGGTAACAATGGCAGCAACGGTCATATCGACCTTCTCATTGCGCGCCACTTGGCCTTGGCCTGCAAACGCACCGTTAGAGCTTGCCCCGACCATGGTGGCCGGATCGAACCCTTCGGGCAAGACTTTGCCCGGCAATTGCTCTAAGCCAAAGAAATTGGTTACGCCGCCTTCCAAAGTGGATTTTCGCGTACGGCCGGTTGAGTTGTTCAATTGCGCTTGATCATTGATCTGGATCATAACGGTCAGGATATCGCCGATATTGGAGGCGCGGGGATCATTGAAGAATTGTCGCGAGCCTGCTTTCCACAGTGAGTTTGACGAGGCTTGGCTCATTTGTTGGGTTGGCATTGGCATCACAACTTGGCGACGCCCCGTTGCCGCATAAGCGGGATTTTCAATCGGCGTCACTTCAGGCGGCTTACCAGCGGTGCGCACTTCATCGATCGTGGATGCGCAGCCTGTCAGGGTCAGAGCCGCTAAAATCACCATGCTGAACTTTTGCATCAATTGGCTCCATTCTGATTAGGCACCCGAGCCGAAAGCTGGCTTAACATCACGCGGGCCGTGCCTGGGCCATCGACAATGGCTTCCAGCACTTTGTTGGATTTTGGGTTTAGAACTTTGACATTGGCTCCAATCGCTGCGTCCGCCATGGCTCTGCCGCGAATGGATAATTTGAGACCATTGGCTTCATAAATTAGGGTCACAGGCTCATTGCGACGCACAGACGGCGTGTCCATCACGTCCATCGCACGCACGGGAGTGTTAGCGAGTAAAACGCGCTTAGCAGTTTTGCCAATCAGGGCCTCAGGGTCTGCCAAAGCATCGCGAGGGGCGGTCGAAGGGGTGTCGATCCACACCACATCCTCTGCCTGAATAGCTTCACCGCGCTGGATCGTGCGACCAAGGACAGCAAGGGCTTCTGGACGGGCAGGGGCTGTGGGCGCGCCGGCTCTTTGCCGGACATTAGTGCCATCGGCTGTCGAATTCATTGGTTGGATTGAGTTTAGAGGCTCGGTGTACTCGGGTCCATGGACGACAACTTGGCGCACGCCTTCGTGGTTTGGCCAATTGAGGCCCGCTGCCCGAGCCCGCGCTTGCAGAGGTGCCGCACCAAAGACAAGCATTTGACCGGGACCGGGAGCGCGCGCAATCGCTGCGTTGGCAGAAGCGCCCGCATTGTCGAACACATCGCCGTAGGTAATTTGGGCCTTGTCGGAACGCGGATTGGCTTTGAGCGATACCACAGGACCCTTCTGGGCAGCTTGGGCATAGCTTGGGCCAGTTTGTACGACAGGAGTGGCCAGCACCAAGAGCGCGAGGCAAGCAACCCAGTGAAACAGAGGCGAAGGGCGGGCTTTCATCTAAGGCCTACCGTAGGACTTGAGAGGTAGCTTGCATCATCTCATCGGTGGCATTGATGACTTTCGAATTCATCTCATAAGCCCGCTGAGCGATAATGAGGGCTGAAATCTCAAACACCGGATTGACGTTAGATGCTTCGACATAGTTTTGGTTGATGGAGCCAAGGCCGGGTCCTGTTGGGTTGCCGATGGTGGCAGGCCCTGATGCGGCGGTCTCAACCAACAGATTGTCGCCCAAAGCTTCAAGGCCCGCTGGGTTCACAAAGCCTGCCAACGTAATCTGGCCTAGATCCTGCGGCGCAGTTTGGCCGGAGATAATCGCTTGAACTTGGCCGGAGGTCGAAATGGAAAAGTCGAGGGCGCCATCTGGAATCTGAATTTCAGGCTGCACGATATAGCCCTCGCCCGTGACGATTTGCCCGGTTGGGGAGGACGAGAAATTGCCAGCGCGCGTGTAAGCTGTTCGCCCATCTGGCAGAAGCACTTGGAAATAACCCCGGCCATTGATGGCCATGTCAAATTTATTGTCGGTTCGGGTTAGGCTGCCTTGTTCGGCGATACGATAGACCGACCCCGTCTTTACCCCATAGCCGACTTGTACCCCGGTTGGGTCAATTGTGCCGGCGTCAGAGGTCGTGGCACCTGGACGTTCGAGGTTTTGATAAATCAAATCCTGAAACTCAGCCCGTTGGCGCTTAAAGCCTGTGGTATTCATGTTGGCGATGTTGTTGGAAATGACTTCAACATTGAGCTGTTGGGCCAACATGCCGGTAGCTGCGATATTCATAGAACGCATGTGCTTGGTCCTTTAGTCAGATTAGGATTGAACCCGGGCGAGACGTTCGATCGCTCTGCCACGTAAGTCCTCAGTTTGTTTCTGCAGACGGGTTGCGCTTTCAAAAGCGCGACTGATTTCCATGATGCGGGTAAGCTCTGTCACTGCAACGACATTGGAGCCTTCGATCATGCCTTGGACAACTTGCGGATCGGCAGCAGCTTGGGCCGCTTCATCTGTGGGTCTCCAGAGATTGTCACCGACTTTGTCGAGCGCACCGGGGCGATCAAACCGCGCGATGCCAAGTTGGGCGACGGTCACACCATTTTGCTGGATCGATCCATTCTTCGCGACCACAGGCTCGCCTTGGGTAATGTCTAAGGTGATCGGCTGGCCATCTGTATTGAGAATGGCGCGGCCATCCCCTGTTACGATGCGGCCTTCGGTGTCCATCTGAAAGCGGCCGTCTCGGGTATAGGCATTGCCTTGGGGCGTCTGTACCGTGAAATAGCCTTCGCCAGCCAAAGCAAAATCAAGCGGGTTGTCCGTGCGCTGCAGGGCACCGGGGCGGAAGTCACGCGCGATCGTATAATCGCGAACAAACTCAACCGTTTTAGGCCTTTCCGCAATCGACGCAGGCCGCCTAATGACGGGCTCAAACAGAACTGATTCTGACTTAAAGCCAGCTGTAGACACGTTCGCCATGTTATTTGCAGCGACATCCATTTGTCGCCGCAAGGCGTTTTGAGCCGAAAGAGTGATGAGAAGTGTATTGTCCATCTCTATGTCTACCTTCTAGGTGAGCCCACGATGCGCTTTGGCACCAAATTCTCTGAGCCAGGCCCTCCACTATGCAAGCGCCGGGCCAAGAATTAATCATTAAAATTCAATGCTATAAATTAGATAGGGCTCGCGTTCGGCAGATGATGCCGCGAAGAATTAGCCGGATCGGGCGCTTTTGGCCTGTCTCTGGGCAGTTTTTGCCGCATGGTTAAGATTTGGTGACATTTCATTAACCACGATTGGCTTAATTCTGGGATCTAGAAACGCCCATGCGTGCCCGCTGAGTCGGTGCTCGTTCAAGCCAATGAGAGACTCTAATGGCCGGTAAAAAAGAGAAAAAGGATGAAGCCCCTCCTGAAGGCGCAGATGGTGCCGAAGGGGAAGAAGGCGCTGGTGGCAAGAAGAAGCTTGCCGGCAAGCAACTAATTTTATTCATCGTTCTGCCCGCTATTTTGCTTTTAGGTGGCGGTGGCGCTGCGGCCTACTTCCTTGTCTTTGCCAAGAAGCCGGCCGCGGTTGCCGATGCCAATGGTGAAAAGGGCAAGGAAGAGGACAAGAAGAAAAAGGACGAAAAGAAAAAGGAAAAAGGCAAAGAAGGCAAAGAGGGCAAGGGCGGTGATAAGAAAGAAGGCGGCATAAAGCTGGCTGAAGGCCCTAATGGGGAAGGGTTCGTCACGCTCCCAGACTTGATCGTCAATATTGCCACGGCTGACTCGCGTCCTGCCTATTTGAAGCTTCGTTTGACGTTACAAACCAAGGATATGGAAACTGCAGCGACGATTGAGCCGCTTCTGCCGCGAATTCTTGATCAATACACGGGCTTTCTTCGTGAGCTGCGTATGGAAGATATTGCCGGCTCCGCTGGCTATTCCCGTTTGCAGCTTGAACTCTTGAAGCGGGTCAATCTCGCAATCGCGCCAGCCCAAGTCGATGCGGTGCTAATCGAAGAAATGTTGGTTCAATAATGGCGGATGATGTTGATCAAGAAGCAATGGCGGCAGCTTGGGAAGCAGAGGCCGCGGGCGATGGCGATGGCGCTGCTGCTGCCGGCGGTGGCGATGATGCTTTTGCTGCTGAATGGGATGCCATGGTTGGTGGCGAAACCGGCAAGACGATCTCAGCCTCCGCCATTGGTGCCGAACGGGTCCTAAACCAGGACGAGATCGACTCGCTCTTGGGTTTTGACCTTGGCGATGATGATAGTGATGAAAAGAACGGCATACGTGGGATCATCAACTCCGCCCTCGTTTCTTACGAACGCCTGCCTATGTTGGAAATCGTCTTTGACCGCTTGGTGCGGTTAATGACGACCAGTCTGCGTAACTTCACGTCCGATAACGTTGAAGTCTCGCTCGACCACATCTCCTCGATCCGGTTTGGCGACTATCTGAATTCTATCCCGCTACCTGCCATTCTTGCTGTTTTTCGCGCGGAGCAATTGGACAATTACGGCCTGATGACCGTCGATTCCAATTTGATCTATTCGATCGTGGACGTCCTTCTCGGCGGGCGACGTGGCACCACAGCCATGCGGATCGAAGGTCGCCCCTACACGACGATCGAGCGCATGTTGGTCACGCGGATGATCGAAGTGATCTTGCAAGATATGCAGGCTGCGTTTGAGCCCTTGAAGCAAGTCGATTTCTCTTTGGACCGGATTGAAACTAACCCACGCTTTGCCGCCATCGCGCGGCCAGCCAACGCCGCCATCATGATCAAGATGCGCATCGATATGGAAGATCGCGGCGGCCGCGTCGAGCTCCTGCTTCCTTACGCAACCCTTGAGCCAATCCGTAAAATGCTCATCCAGCAATTCATGGGTGAGAAATTTGGTCGGGATAATATCTGGGAAGGTCACTTGGCCACCGAACTTTGGTCGACGGACATGCAAGTTGAAGCGGTCCTCGATGAACTTCCGGTGCCACTCGGCCGCTTGTTGAACTTAAAGGTCGGTGAAACCGTGTTCTTGAACCAACCCCCGGATGGCAGCGTGGAATTGCGTTGTGGTCAGATTGCCTTGACCAAGGGGCGCATGGGCAAGATGGGCCGCGCAATCGCATTGTCGCTGGATGGGCCACTAACAAACTCGGCAAGACGGGAGCTGTTGAACCAATGACCGACCTCTATATCCCGATTGCGCAAGTCATTTTGGCGGTTGCGATGTTGGCCGTCGCGATTTTGTGCATCCGTCTGGACCGCAAGATCACTGCCCTTCGTGAAGGCAAGGACGGTGTGGCTGCTGCTGCTACAGAACTCGCTTTGGCAGTCGGTCGGGCAGAAGCCTCTGTTGCGGCGTTGAAGTCTGTTTCCGAGGCCGCTGGCGAGGATCTTCAACGCAACATCGAAGAGGCCCGCGCGGCGGCAGAGGCCTTGAAGTTTCTGGTAACAACTGCACGCGCAATTGAGTTGAAGCCAGCGCCGGCGCCTGAACCTGCACCAACGCGGCAGAAGCGCGACCTGCGTTGGGATGAAGAAGAAGTAGAAGAAGACTTCCGGTTGGCGCGGCGTGGTCGCCCGTTGACTGAAACATGGGGTGGATTGAGATGAGTTTTAAGCTTCGACCTTTAACGGCTTTGGCTGTAGGTTTGGGTGTGGTCGGCTTGGCACAAGTCGGCCGCGTTGCATTTGACGCGACCAATGCAATGGCAGCAGGCGAAGCCCCGAAAAAAGAGGCTGCTGCACCTGCTGATGCTGGGGCACCTGCTGCCGGGGCTGCCGCCCCTAAAGCTGGGCCACCGATGTGCTTGCCTGTCGATTTGGCCAAAGAAGCGGGCATTAGCGCAGCTGAGTTCCGGCTGCTGCAAACCTTGCAAGAGCGTCGTCAAACCCTTGACGCGCGCGAGCGGGATATCGTCACGCGGGAAAACCTCCTCGCCACGACAGACACAAAGATTCAAGAGCGTATGACTGCCTTGAAGGCCGTAGAAGGTAATCTTCAGAAACTGTTGGGCCAAGTTGATGATTTGGAATCTCAGCGGATCACGTCACTCGTCCGCGTCTATGAGAAGATGAAGCCCAAGGATGCCGCATCTGTCTGGGAAGGCTTGGACACCGAAGTTTTGTTGAAAATCGCGCAGAAAATGAAGGAGCAGTCGCTCTCGCTTATTCTGGCTAAAATGTCGCCGGAGCGTGCACGCGAAATCACCCGTCGTTTGGCTGAAATTGATGCGCCAACTATGCCGATCATGGCAGGTAGCCCGCCTGCCTCCGCGCAAAATGTAGCAGCACCCGCCGCGGCACCTGCAACGCCGCCCGCGACCAAGGCACCGGCCACTAAGGCCCCGCCTGCTAAAGCGCCTGGCCAGCAAGCTGCGTTAAACAACCAAGCTAAGGGCAGCCCAGCGCCTAAAGGATCGGCTGCGGCCAATGCTGCGTTAGATGCCAAAGGGACAGGTCCAGCCGGGGCCGGGCCCACCGCGCCGCGTGCGCCGGCGCCAAAAGCGCCGAACAATCCATCAACACCTCAGCCAGCTGCAAAAGCCGCAACAGGTCAAGCTCCGGCAGACCCCGCACAGCGACCAAAGGCTTAAGTTTTCAGCAATTCTGCCTCTTTCAGTCGGTCTTCACTGGTAAGGGGAACTTAACCGGATTCAGGCATAAGCAGATTTTCCCAGAAACCGGGCCAGACGTGGCTTGGCAGCGGGAGCAAGAGATCTGACTTAGAGACCAGATGACCAAATTGCGTCGGTTACTTGCTTATGTTGTCTGTGTGGCTCTTGCGATGCCACCGATGGCCTATGGCCAAAACGCCGCGCCTGCCGGCGGTGCCGCACCTTCGGCCCTACAAGGCCTTAAAGGCGTTACACTCTCGTCCAGCCAAGAACCAACCTACGCTCGCCTGTTGATTGCTTGGCCTGCGGGTACCAATCTTTCTGCGACAGCAGTTGCTCCGCCCAATAATGGCCTTGCCATGATCCGGCTGCCACGTGCGATTGAGGCCGACCCAACTGCGTTTGTCAAAGGCGCACCAGATTTTGTGGCCTCAGCCGCGTTGAGCACCGACAAGCGCACCATTCGGGTTGCCCTATTGCAGCCAACCCGGGTGATCACCAGCCGGGTTGGCAATGTGCAAGCCTTTGACTTCGTGATGTCGAATGCCGAAGCACCGCCACCCTTTGAGGGTGAGGCCAAAGCCTTAGCCGCGGCAAACCCTGCAGGCAAAGCGGGCGAAGGCCCGGCCGATGATGAGTCTGGCGCTCCCAAAAAAATGATCAATGGGGCTGCGCCGGTCGGAGCGCCCAGAGTTCAAGTGGATGTATTTGAGGCCAAGGAATTCACCCGTCTGCGTCTGTCCCGTGTGGGTAACCAGTTTCCGTTGCCGGCCCATGGCTATGCCCGCCGGGGCGACCGGTTAGCGATTGCGATGCCAGGTAGATTTGCCTTTGATACCGCAGCGATCCGGAACCGCCCGCCCGAGCGGGTTTTGGATGCGGCGCGCTATAACTCCGACACAGATTCATCCTTCCTTCTGGATGTAGCACCCAACAGTGTTGTGCGTCATAGTCGAGACGGTAATGCAATCGTAATCGACATTATGCCAGAAGGGGCAAACCCTAATACGATTCAGGCATTGCAAGAGGAAGCTGGCGGCAAGATTGGGTCGCCCGCCCCTAAATCCGTTGCTAGTAAGCAAGCTGCCAAAGGCGGGGCTAAGGCGGGGGAGGCGACTGAAGCACCGCCAAATCCAGAAGCCATGAGCGAAGAAGCAAAAGCCAGCGAGCTTGATGCCGAGGCCTTACTCGCTCAGCGGCCAGATCCTGCCCCCACCGGCCGCGTCCGCATGAGCAGCGCCATGATCGGTAAGGAATTGCAGCTGGAGTTTGAATTTGAAGCTCCAGCCCCAGCCGCAATGTATCGCCGAGGTGATTCAATCTACGTGCTATTTGCGACAGCGGCCGATATGGATGTTGGCCGCGTGCCAAGTGGTAAGTTCGTTAGCCGAATTGAGAAAGTTCGCGGTGATGGTGTTTCAGGCATTCGCATCGTCGCGCCGCCTGAAGTTCAAGCAACACCAACTTCTTTAGGACCAAAGTGGAAAGTCGTTCTTTCGCCCCAGAAACAAGCGACAGGTCGTTCGATTGGTTTGGTTCGCGAACAAGCTTTGGACGGTACCTCGCGGGTTAAGGCTTTGGTGCCTGATGGCGCAGCAACCGGCATGATCACAGATCCAGCTGTGGGCGACAACTTGCTGATCGGCCTCGCCTTAGGCCCCAATAGCAGTTTGGGCACACAGCGATCTTATTTGGAAGCTGTACTCCCAGAAACATTCCACGGCCTAGTGGTTGTTCCCCGAACCGATGATTTCGCTTTGCGGCGCGATGTCGATGGATTTGTCTTGGTCCGTCCGCAGGGCATGGCCTTGTCGGGCTTGGCCCCATCTGATGATGTGGGCGCTGGTCCTGCTACCGCACCGGGCTTTATCGACTTTAATTCTTGGCGCTTGGGTCCAAAGATCGATTTCACCAACAACCTCAATAAATTGCGTCGGAAAGCTGCGCTTGAACTGGGTGACAGCAACAATAAGATTACTTCGCGTGTTGATCTGGCGCGTTTCCTAGTCGCTTGGGATTTGGGTGCTGAGGCATCTGGCGTCATCCGCCAATTGCGCTCCGATGTTCCAGCTCTTGAGCGCTCACCAGAATTGCTGGCCCTCGAAGGTATCGCCACCCTGATGGGGGGGCAAGGGAAAGCGGCTCTGGATTTGTTGAGTCAGCCGGAAATCGCAGAGGATCCCGCCGCCCAGCTATGGGCAGGGCTTGCCGCACAGATGAGCGGCAATGCCAGTGAAGCACGTGTCCGCTTTGAACGGGGCAAAACTGCGCTCCAGAATTTCGAGCCGGAGTATCGCGCTCGATTTAACATTGCCAATGGCAATGCCGCGCTTGAACTCGGCGATGGTGCTTTGGCTTCCATGGCAGGCAGCAGCGCCCAGCGCGAAGCCCAAGATGGCCTGACCCAATTGCATGCAGCGCTGTTGGCAGCGCGTGCCATGGCGGCTACGGGCCGTATCAATGAGGCCTTGGTTGCTTTGACCAAGCTTGCGACCGCACCTGATCGCGAGATTGCCGCACGGGCGGCCTATGAAAAGGCTAACTTAGGGGAGGCCAACGGCAAGATTTCGCCGATTGAAGCGATCAAAGCACTCGATGCTCTTCGCTACGCGTGGCGCGGTGACGACTTAGAATTGGACAACCTGCGTCGTTTGGGCGGCCTTTATATTCAAGCTGGCGATATTCGCTCTGGCCTGACCACGATGGCCAGCGCTTCGACCTTGCGCCTTGATCTGCCAGCCGCCCGTCTACTACGTGATGAACTGTTCAAGCAGTTTAAGTACTTGTTCCTCGAAGGCGGCGCAGATGGGATGGACCCAATCCAAGCTTTGGCGCTTTTCTATGACTTCCGTAACCTGGCTCCGATCGGTCCTGATGGCGACCGCATGGTGCGTGGCTTGGCAGAGCGCTTAGTGGCGCTGGATCTGTTACCCCAAGCCACACAATTGTTGCAGCACCAAGTCGATAAGCGCCTCGAAGGCTTTTCGAAAGCCCAAGTTGCGACCGATCTCGCTGCGATTTACCTCATGGACCGCCGCCCAGAAGAAGCCTTGCGGGCTATTTGGAATAGCCGCGTGTCGCTCCTGCCAGAACCTTTGAATGAACAGCGACGTTTGATCGAAGCGGCAAGCTTGGCTGAACTTGGCCGTAAAGATCACGCGCTTGAGACCATTGAGTTTGACGACTCTCCTGATGCGGCGCGGTTACGGACCGAGATTTACATGCGGACAGGTGACTGGCCCAATGCGGCAACCAATGCCCGGGCCTCTCTGCCGCCAGCAAAGGCCGCCTTATCTCCCGAAGATGCTGGCGAAGTATTGCGGGTTGCCGTCGCGCAAGCCATGGCGCGGCAAGATGGCTTTAACCGTGGGCTTGTTCGGACTTATGGACCAGCCATGAGCAAAAGTGCCTATGCAGAAGCCTTCAAAGTAGTAACGGACACTGCCATTCCGTCTAGCGCGTCCTTGCAATCGGCTGTGAAGATCGCCACCGGTGGCTCGCCCTATGACGGTCTTATGCGTCGCTTACGCGACCGCCTGAACCTCATTGAGGCACCATCAGAAGCCGAGGCTATTCAAGCTGCGCGGGCAAGCGGGCCAACCGACGGCAATCCAAATGGACGTCTGAGCTCTGCCGTGCTTTCAGTCTTGCCAAAGGCGCTGCAGCCAAAGGGAACACAAAAGGAAGCGGCCCCACTCTTGCCAGATGTGCGGCCAAGCTTGCCGCCACAACGTTCTCAAGCTGTGGCTGCCGCTTCGCAGCGCACCCCGGCACGTACGGCTAACAATGCGAACGCATCTGGCAGGCTCAACGCGCGTTCAGGGGTGGAAGCCCCGCGTGATCCCCCGCAAGCGCCGGTATTGGGTCGCTAACCTGGTGGGACAGCTCTGAAGCTCTGAACAAGACTTTCAGCAACCAACCGCCAGCCATCGACCAGCACAAAAAAGATCAGCTTGAACGGCAGTGACACCACCACCGGTGGCAGCATCATCATGCCCATTGCCATCAAGAGTGAGGCAACGACCAGATCAATCACCAAAAACGGTACAAATAACAAGAAGCCAATTTCAAAGGCGCGCCGCAATTCGGAAATCATGAAAGCAGGCGTCACCACTCGCATCGGCAAGGCTTGGGCATTTTGTGGCGTCGGGATGCGGGCCAAGCGGATGAATAGCTCCAAGTCCTTTTCTCGCGTTTGGACCAGCATGAATTGCTTCAAAGGCTCCGTCGTGCGCGGCCAAGCTTGTTCCATCGTCAATTCTTGCTTGGTCAGCGGGGCAATACCCTCATTCCAGGAACGTTCGAAGGTCGGCTGCATGATAAAAGCGGTAAGAAACAAAGCCAGCGAAACCATGACCGCATTGGGTGGTGCCTGTTGTAGACCAATGGCGGTCCGTAACAGCGACAAGACCACCACAATCCGCACAAAACTGGTGGTCATGATCACAACAGAAGGCGCTAACGACAGGATGGTGATCAACGCGACTGTCTGAACCACACGTTCGGTCAATCCGGTGCCACTACCAAGATCCAGATTGATTGATTGCGCCATCGCCGTGGCAACCCCTAGCATCGAGGCCCCCATTGCACAGACGAAGATGATCAACCAGCGCTTGAGCAAGCGTTTGAGTTCGGACTTTGATTGGCCCTTGGCGGGAGCAGCTTTGTGTTGGGCTTTTGGCGTCATGACGGGGTGCCTGTAGCGGATGGGACAGCGAGCGGAATGGGCTTTGTGGCTTCTGGGTCGATTGTCTTCGTGCTCAGCGTGCTCGCCCCAGTGGGGGAGACCAAGACCAAATGCTCTTGATCATCGCACTGAATGAGAATGGCACGAGTCCGCCCGGCATCTAGCCACAATTGCTCAACCAATTTCAGTCGCCCTTTGGCCATGCTGGGCATTTGGCCCTGCATCAGGCCATAACGGCGGGCGAGCCAAGCGGCACCGAGCAAGAGGCCCAGAGTCACGGCCAAAGCGGCTGTTGCCCGAATGAGGTCAAAAAAGTCCATTGGTCAGCCCTCTGTCCTAGATGCCATCCTACCAAAATCGCGCGTGCTTCTGCACACGTGATCCCGCGTCGGCCGCTCCGGTTAATCAAAAGTTAACAAAAGGCCTTCGGGGATATTAATCAGTGCTTAACCACGATCACTTCATCATTACAGGTGCGAAGAATCGCAAGGATCAGGTCATGGGTATCACCGACACGCCATTTTTTAACGTTCTACGCGAACGTATGGGGTTTCTGAACGAGCGTCAGAAGCTCTTGGCAGAGAATGTCGCCAATGCGTCCACACCTAAATATGTGCCGCGTGACCTCGATAATCGCGCCTTTGCCGATGCAATCGCGCGGCAAATGCCGCAAGCGCGCAGCGGCCTTGCCGGGGCGGCCCCTTTGTCTCCAGTTAAAATGGCGGCGACTCGGTCCGGGCACTTGGATGGTGGTGCGCCCGCGCCAGGCTCTGGTCGCGCGATTAAGAAGCCAGACAGCGAAGTGACGTTGGATGGCAATGCCGTCGTCTTGGAAGAACAAATGATCAAAGTGGCCGATACGCGCATGAATTATGACGCGGCTCTGGGCCTCTATCAAAAAGGTTTGCAATTGATGCGCTTGGCATCGCGCAAGCCGCAATAGGAAGATAAGCCATGTCAGATATGAACGCCGCGCTCAATGTTGCTGCTTCCGGCCTTCGCGCTCAAACCGCGCGGATGAAGGTAATTGCGGAAAATATCGCCAATGCCAATTCTACGGCACCTAATCCCGATGCCAACCCGTATCAGCGCAAAGTCAGCGTCTTTGGCCAAGTTCTGAACCGCGAGAATGGCACAACTGAGGTCAAGATGACCAAGGTCCAGAACGACACTTCCGATTTCCGTTTGCGCTATGACCCGACCCACCCCGGCGCCAATGCTGAGGGTTATGTGAAATTGCCAAACGTCAACACGCTGATTGAAAGCCTCGATATGCGAGAGGCCCAGCGTGCCTATGAAGCTAACCTAAATGTCGTTGAAAGCGCGCGAGCCATGATGTCGCGCACGCTTGATTTGTTGCGCCGTTAAAAGCGCCTTTTTCAGGAGAAACCTGAGTTATGAATTCAGCCGCCCTTCTTGCCGCCAAAGCCTATGGTGCCGCCGCTGGTGGCGCTGCTCCCAGTACGGGTCCAGTCATTGCCGATACCAATTTCAATTTCTCATCCATGTTGGCCCAACAAGTTTCGTCCACGGTCGAGGCCACAAAGGCTGCAGAAGCCCAAGCCGCCCAAGCAGTGACCGGTAAGGCTGAAATGATCGATGTGGTCACAGCTGTTGCCGCTGCCGAAGTCCAAATGGAAACCATGTTGGCCTTCCGCGATCAGGCCATCCAAGCCTATCAAGAAATCATGCGGATGCCCATTTAATATCAGCGCGCAACTTTGATCCTTTGGATCAAAACGCGCTTTCTAAAATTCGCGCTGCCCAGCCCAACTTGTATCTAAGCCCAATCTGGCTCAGATCAGGCCTATGAGCAGAAGTTTGATCTATGGCGATATTCCAGCTGGCCTCGTTGAGGTGCCGCACGATGGGGTGCAGGTTTCCCCGCTTCATCCCGGCGCTGTTACATTGGACACGTTGAAAGAAGGCTCCCATGCGGGCCTTGTGATGCGGGCACCAGCCAATACGATTGAGCGCCGTCATGAAATCGCGCTCGCCTTGCGTGCTTTGACCCCCGGCGCACCTTTGACGATTTTGGCCCCAAAGGATAAGGGCGGCACACGTCTCGCCAAGGACCTGATGGGCTTTGGTGTCATGGTATCGGACCAACCCAAACGCCATCACCGCATTTGCCAAGGCCCCCGCCCAGAGGCTCTACGTGGCATTGAAGCAGCTCTGGCAGAAGGCGCATTGCGTTCCCTGCCGGATTTAGGATTTTGGGGACAGCCGGGGTTGTTTAGTTGGGACCGTTTGGATGCTGGCTCCAAAGCCTTGATGGACGTCTTGCCGCCTTTGTCAGGAAAAGTGGCCGATTTTGGTTGCGGGGCAGGGGTGTTGTCGCAAGTTGTCTTGCAAGGCCCAAAAGTCACCTCGTTAACTGGATTTGAGTTGGATCGCAGGGCGATAGCTGCCGCTCACAAGACCATTCACGACCCACGTTTTTCGAGCGTTTGGGTTGATTTGGTTGCCACAGGCGCACCGGGCCAATCCTTCGACGCCATCGTCATGAACCCACCCTTTCACCGTGCGGGGATTGAGGATCAGGCGCTGGGAATGGCCATGATTATTCGGGCCGCGGAAGCGCTCCGCCCCGGCGGCTCTCTCTGGCTCACCGCCAACCGCCATTTGCCCTATGAGGCGACCTTGAAGGCTCGCTTTGCTAGCTTCACGCTGAAATCTGAAGCGCAAGGCTTTAAAGTCTACCAGGCGATCCGATGAGCCGACCGGTTCCAACCGCCCGACTTGATCGCCTCTTAGCCAATATGGGCTATGGCTCGAGGCGGGACATTGGCCTGATGACCAAGGCAGGCTGGATCAGCCTTGATGGTGAGATCGTGCGCGATGAGGCCGCGCGTGTCCGTCTTGAAGCTGATTTGCCGGCCCGCTTGCTGATCCGTGGCAAGAAGCTCGACCCCTTACCCGGCATGGTCATCATGGTGCATAAGCCCTTGGGCGTGACCTGTTCGCGCAAAGAGGCAGGCACGCTCATCTATGACTTGCTACCGGACCGGTGGCGCGCGCGCGATCCAGCCTTATCAACCGTTGGGCGGCTGGATAAGGAGACTTCGGGCCTCATCTTGATGACCGACGATGGCGACCTGTTGCATAAAATCATCTCGCCAAAGCACCACGTGCCCAAGCGCTATGTGGTTACGCTCGATCGGCCACTCAATGGCACTGAAGTAGCCGCTTTTGCCGCTGGCGGTCTCATGCTGGATGGTGAGACCAAGCCCTTGTTGCCGGCAGAGCTTGAAGTAACCGGTGAGCGTTCGGCTATTTTGACGCTTCATGAGGGCCGTTATCATCAGGTTAGGCGCATGTTTGCTGCCATCGGCAACCATGTCACCGCACTTCATCGCGATCAGATTGGTGCCTTAGGCCTGCCCGACGATCTTGAAGCTGGCAGTTTGCGCGTGATGACCGAGGAAGATGTTGCAAAAGTGTTTGCTGTTCCGGCCAAGTAGGGTCACGATCCAGCGAGAAATTATAAAATTGGGAGGCCACTTCATGAAAAAGAAACTCTTTAAGTCGCTTTGCCTAACGCTCTTGGTGACTGGCACGCTGACGGGTGGAACCGCACTTGCCCAAGCGCCAGCCACGCCACCTGCACCGCAACCTCGTCTGGATTGGCAAAAGTCTGGCTATAATGTTGGCTTTCCTGCTCCGGCGGATAAGCGCGTCACGCGCGAAAATGCGCTCGCCTATCCTTTTACGGGGTGGAGCTATCAGCATGTGCGTGAACTTTTCCCAACCCGCGGTGTGGCGCGTGGTGGTCCTGTTAGCCCATTACCCAGCCAGCCAATGTCACTTGATGGGCTGACCTTTGCCGCCCCGGACGGCAAGACAATCAGCTGGACGCAATTTGAAGCCGAAACCCACACCGACGCCATGTTGGTCCTGCACAAGGGCAAAATTGTCTATGAGCGCTATGCCAATGGCATGACGCCCGAAAGCCAGCATTTATTGTTTTCGGTCACCAAGTCGTTTGTCGGTCTGATGGCTGAACTCTTGGTCCATGATGGCAAGCTAGACGAAACCGCCAAAGTTATCACCTACGTGCCCGAACTCGCTGGCTCGGCTTGGGAAACAGCGACCGTGCGCGACCTCATGGATATGCGCGATGGGGTCAGCTTTGACGAAAACTACGCCAATCCAAATGCAGAAATCCACCGCTATGCTTTGGCGTGGGGCTGGGGCCCGGCAAACATTCCGGCACCAAAGGGCGTTTATGAGGCGCTGCCGACGTTGAAGACGCGCGTTGCAGATTCCGGTGGTCCATTCCGCTATCGCTCTGCAGCAACCGACGCATTGGGCTGGGTGATCGTGCGCGCCAGCGGGCAAAGCCTATCAAGCCTCGTTTCTGAACGGGTTTGGAAGCGATTGGGGGTTGAGCATGACGCGACCTGGGCGATTGACCCTGCTGGGCAGGAAATTGCTGCGGCTGGCCTTAATGTCACAGCGCGTGACCTCGCCCGTTTGGGTGAGATGCTGCGTCAAGATGGTCGTTTTAATGGCCAACAAATCATTCCCGCTGCGGTGGTCAAGAAAATCAAGGCGGGCAGCGATAATGCTGCTTTTCGGGCCTCAAACCCCATTCCCGCACGCCTCAACTGGTCTTATCGCAGCCAGTTCTGGATCAGCCATGATGCCAATCAAAGCTTCAACCTGTTCGGTGTGGCGGGCCAGCGTGTCTATATCGACCCCACAAACCAGATCGTCATCGTCCGCTTTGGAAGTCATCCCGTGCTGTCGAACTTGTTCACCGCCGCGATCCACGACGCAGCATTTGGGGCTTTGACAGCAAAGCTTAAGACGCAGTGAGGGCAGTAGGCCTTTGCTGAAGGACACCTTCAGACTTCACTCTGTCATCCCGGACGGCGTTAGCCGATCCGGGAGCTTGTGCCGCAAAGCCCAATGAGGTCCCCGCTCTCCTCTATCGCTTCGGCGTGGATGACGGGGGGTGAAGGCCTTACACGCGCATTGTCAACGGGCGCGTTGCGGAGGCCTTCATTGCACGGAGCAACGCGCCAATACGCCAGGACCCCTTCAGTCCCTTCGGGACACATCGGCGTATACGCCGCTCGGGCGGCTCTCCCCTCTCCCCATGGGAGAGGGGTAGGGGGTGAGGGCTTACGCTCACCCAATCTATAAGGTGGGTTGGCGAGGTCTTTTTGAACTTGGCAACAAGCTTTTTCGCCCGTAAGGCCCTCACCCCCTACCCCTCTCCCCAAGGGGCGAGGGGAGTGCATAAAACAAAATCTATCCCCCGCCCACCAAACCGCCCGTAACCTAGTCCCATCTCCGACGAGAGGGCGTTGTTGCTGCAGCGGTGACACCGGTTGGGGATGGGTAAGCGGGGTTAATCGGGGCAGACGTGGCTGCTTCGTGTTTTCATGAGG